>Ga0157364_1001633_pt1 | contig 19450 bp, 10 predicted proteins | sample AttsexASBM2_FD_111476 | JGI IMG/M metagenome (GOLD analysis project Ga0157364, IMG submission 111476) | Fungus gardens microbial communities from leaf cutter ant in Ribeirão Preto, State of São Paulo, Brazil - Atta sexdens ASBM2 | ecosystem: Host-associated > Fungi > Mycelium > Unclassified ...
ATCTCACAACTAGCAAAGCTCTCAGTAGGCTATTAAGTAAAGAGTGGGGGAATTACAAGAGAACTCGACAAGGAGCCCTTGCTGCATTGCTCCTCTATTTATATAACTTACAGGTAGTCCGTGCTACAACAATGTGTTTACCTCATGTCCATCCACCATGCTTCTACCTCATGTCCTATTACTCATTCACATGTGTTTTCCTTAAGGCCACCATGCTTTCTACATGTGCCCTGATGTCATACCTTTAATCTCTGCTGTACATGTGCATACCATGTGTACACCATGAGGAACCCATGTCCCTTGACGTCATCTCCTAACCCTAACTCTATCTCTAGACTCTTTCCGATCCTTCTAGACCGTTAGTCCTTCTAGACCGCTCTAGACTCTGTCACATGACTTCCAGGTCATGTGCCTATCTCCTATCTCTCTTCCATTGTAGACTAATAATTATCTAAGGTCCTATTCCTGTCCACTAACCCTAACCCTAAAGTCTGTCTACACACTCGTCTTATAACAATTATCTGAAAATGTAGAAGACAAATCAGAATAATCTTTGGCTTCAGCTTATATGCTGTGTCTTTACTAGCCATACTGGTCACATATTTCAAAAGTGGACTTGATGAGCTTAGTGGGTTAGAACTAGTAGAAGATGGCAAGATATGTTGTCACTAATACTAAAAGAGTGTGTCAGTTTTAGTCAATTTCCAGAATAAGACCAGTACAGTATAAGCTACTGGTTTATATACTAAGTAATCTATCTAGAGTAGCTATCTGGAATGGAGACTGCCAAGTGAGTTATCTTATATACTAGTGATTCTCAGATATTAGGAATGGAGATCTATAAAGTTAGCAAAAGTCCAGCATGGATATCTGAGAGAGAATAAAGAGATGTGATCTACACTGGAAGAGGTCAGAGAATGCAGATAAGGGAAAAAGTGTTATCTGTTGATTAGGATAGATGTGATTGGAATGGAATATAATAGGAGAAATAGTTTAGTAAAAGAGATATGTAAGAGAATCTGCTACCATACCAAAATTCAAGTTTATAGCATTTACCAAAGCCCAAGTTAATCTTGTGAACCTTTCATCTCTCAAGTTCTATACTAATATCCCACCACAATACTACTGGACCTTATCTATTCCTATAGCAATACTATGAGTCTCCCTCCACACTTTTCCAACTATTGACTCACTTTTTCTATGTTGGACACAGTTTACATCTTGTTATCTGAGATCTGGTGAGGTATCTCAGAAGTCCAAACTTAAGTGGCTTTTAACTTCAGCTTGTATACTGTGTCTCTATAAGTTACATGGCTACATATTTTAGAAGAAGACTTGAGAGACTTAGAGTTTTGAGGGCATCAGAAAGTAGTAAGGTATGTTGTTACCAACACTAGAAGAGGGTGTCAGTTTTAGTTGATTTTCAGAATAAGGCTAATACAGTATAAACTACTGTTTTATATACTAGATATATTAATTAGGGTAGTTATCTAGAATGGAGACTGTTAAGTATATTACTCTGGTTTACTAGTAATTCTTGGGTATTAGAAATGAAAGTTCATGAAGTTTGGCAAAGAATTAGCAAGAACATATGAAGGGGAATAGAGAGAGGTAATCTGTACTAAAAGAGTTTAGAAATGTGGAAGAGAGAGTAAGCATTATACATGATTATGAGATAGATATCCAGAATAGAATATAACACTCTGGCTACTAACTAATAAGCTTACACTATCCAGTAGTGTTTGAAATTATTACATTGAAGTTTCTAACTATACAGCTCTATTATTCTATAGTTAGATTACCAAATGTTCTATCTGATATTCCACTTGATTAAAATAAACTCTGGGATATTTAGAGTAGCTATCATCTCTGGAAAACTTCATTCTATTCTTTTAGAATTTTCCTGGAGATGAGTCATATATTTAGTACTATTAAAAAATATCACTTAGAATTTCCCTAGAGTTTCAAACTCTGCAAATTCCTATAAAATTTGTCTAGTTGCCCTAGTAAAATATATAGTAGAAAAAGATAATTAGAGGATTTAGAAAATATAATAAAGTTAGTAGAAGAATTTGAGAAATAAATTAGAATAAAAGAGTTGGGAAAAGTACAATTAAAAATAAAACAGAAAAATATTTAATCCAGAAGCAGAGAAATTTAGAAGAAGTTAATTACTGAAGAAATATATGGATGAGATAATAGAAATTTTGAGAATAAATATTTAAAGAAGTTAGAAAGGAGTTGGATAAGATAAAAGAAAGTGAAGCAGAATTAAGTTCTTCTAGAAGTGCAATCTTAATGGGGGCACTGTTATAGTATGCTTTTTTTAAATTTCAACAATTTATTATATAGGATGTGGTGGTAGGCCATGGTAACTATACAATGTAATTACTTAAATACAGATGAAGAAATAAAGAAAGAAAAAGAAAAAAGAAAAAGTAGGTGATATAAAATATACTAACTAGTATAACAAGTTCAGTAAAAAAAAACCAATCCTATATAACATCTTCCTGGAAGAAAAATGCTTTAGAATTGAACTCTAGAAAAGTGAGAACATTCTTGAGGGATTCTCTTTTAGGGTTCCAAGACTTCTTATACCTTGTATACTCAAATAGAATATACCTCCTTATCTTGATACAATAATCTCTACACAAACATGCAAAGAATTCTTTAGGAAAGAACCTAAGCCTATATTTTTCAATAGGAGCATGATTCATAATCAATTTGATAACATGTATACACATCAAATTTGAGAGACCAAAATATTTCAGCCAAGAACTGCCTTTGGGATAAGTTGGATGGATAAGTTAATTACCATTGTCATTTAAGTCAAGGAAATTTCTTCCCTTGTATTCTGAAGCTTGGAAATACATTTTATATTTGTGGACAATAGAGTTGCATTTTTCTTTTCTCCTAAACTTCCATGAATATTTTCTTGGAAAGATAAGATTAATCCTAAGATATTTTGACTCTTTGTCAATCAATAGGTAAGGAAACTACTAGAACAATTCCAGAATGAAGTCAAGTTAATAGAGTTCTTATTGAGAAAAGCTCTAAGGTCCTTTTATATAGTGATAGAGTATAGCTGATGCAGAGAAAGTTCTTTATTTAAACTGTCAAAGGGAGGAAAAACTTCATTTATGTGATTATTATCATCTATTATAGGGCTCTTGATTTTCAAATGTTATTTAGACATGAGATAAGCTATGGCCATGCAATGAGGCTTAGCCTTCTTGAAATGATGTTCATCTAAAAGAGAATTGATTGTATGTTGCTTAGAGAGAAATGCCATGTACAGATGATGTTGACTAATGATTTTGTTGAGATAAAGGTGAATAGGAATGAGACTGGCTATAGCCTCAACTCCACAAGTCAGTAAGATATAGAACACTCTTGTGATCTATAATGCCACTCTTCTCTGCATTTTCTTCAACTTTTTGAGATGCTGATAAAGAGGCACTCCTTTAAAGTACCAAAACTAGAATCCATATAGGGAGATAGGAAGGATATATGTTCTGTAGAGTAATCACTTGTGTGTTGGAGATAGTTCTCTAGTTAAATTTTCCAACATCTTTATACCTTTAATAGTGAATAGGACTTTGTTGGTGTAGTAATAGATATGTTGCCAAAAAGAAAGTTTCTTGTTGAAAAAGAAACATAGATATCTTCATGTATCTTTTGGATGGAGTAAAGGGCCTTCTAAAGGTCTAAGATCCAGAGGAGGCCAATAGCTATTCTTTATTAATCTTGAGAAATGGAAGACTTCTGATTTGTTATACCTAATAACCAGGCTGAACTGGTTAAATAAAGATGAGATGATGTTGTAACTACAAAAGAGGTTCATATTTGATTTTTCATAACTGTTCTCCTAAGAAATAAGAAAAGTCCATCATCCACAAACAAAAAAATCAAAACTAGAATAGGATTTTTAGATATTTTTTCAAATATGTGAAAAATAAAAGCAATATAGAGAGCAGAAAGAATAGGAGAAAGAGTAAATCCCTAACCTATACCTATATTAGCTTTAAAAAATAGAGATACAAACTGATTCCAAATGTATTGAGTTTGTCTGTTAATCAAATAGTCAGAGAAAAAATTCAAAATTCAGAAGTTGAAACCCACATTGCACAAAATCTTTGGAAGAAGCTGGTGATTTAGAGATAGGAAAAATTGTACAATGTCAAATGTAAGAGTGCTCATGTGAAGACCCTTTATCTATTCTGCTCATATGAGATGAGTTAGAAATATACCAGCATCTGTAGTTAATCATTGCTTAATGCCTCCTATTTGATTTGAATAGATAAAGTTTGAAGTGATAAAATGAATTTGAAGTCTACTACTTATAGCTTTCTTGATGAGTTTTTCTATTGTATTGAGAAGAATAATGGATTAAAATGTTTTAGAAGTATTATACAAAGGCTTTTTGAGCTTTGGAATAATAATTGACATTGACTTCTTGAAATGAGAAGGCCAATATCTAAGATCAATGTATGAATTCACTATATTGACAATATTAACAATGTATTTAGCATTGCTTATCAATACTTTGAGATGGCTCCAGAAAATATAGTCTGAACCTGGAGTAGATGAACTACTACATTTGTTGATAATATTAATAAATCTAGCTTTGGAGAAAGAAGGCCACTTTGTATATTAGTGTAATAGAATTTTATCTAGAAGCTGAATTTTGATTGGCTTATCTTGAGCTGTATTATAGAATAGATAAAGAGCTTGCTATAAATCATCCAATTCATTATAAGAATGCCTATTGAACTTGATGGCTTCTGTTGTTATCAAAAAATATTTTTTTAGCTGTTTTCACTGTTTTTCTATATCTGATCCAGTCTGTTCTTCTTCTGAATGTTCAATACATGGTTATATCCCTGTTGTATTTCTTATTCCACCATGTTTTAGAGTGTTTAGTAATGTTGACATATTTAGAATATTTATACCAAAGCTTCTCTATAATAGAAGTAAACTCTTAAGTTATATCTTCTAGCATATTATGATTGTAGATATTAGTTGTATCAATACAACTTATCTTATTCCTCAATTCATTGACAAATTCTTTTTCTTTCTTGTTATTCTTGATGATAGCTAGTTTTCTATTTCAGATAAATTTTTCCTCAATGATGATACAAACCAATAAATAAACATAGTTAGATAGTCTTTGAAAATCCAGTGATATTATGTGATTGTTAAATTCCTCCACTTTTGCATGGAGAAACATTAGATCTAATACTAAATTTGAATCTTGGGATTATCTGCATATATTAAATGATGCAGATACAAAGAGTCCTAATCATTATCTCTAATATTGAAATCCCTTGTCATGATTAAGATATTGTTCAAATTTACCTCAATATTCTTTAGATATTTTAAGGTGGAATGTTGATTATCTAAATAGATATTAATAGGGAAACATATGATACTACAATTGAATAATGAAATGAGATTTATATTTCTGTGATTGAAAATATCTTTTCTGACTGAAAAACATAACCTTATCAGGCTGATATTGATATAAGTAAGAACTCTTGAATGATTATTCTCAGTATGCAATATTCTTGTAAATATAATCTATGATAGATGATTTGGATCTCCTACAATTTCTTCTCTTTCTTCAGATATAGAGCTCAGGATATTGCAAATAATTGACTAAGGAGATTCTTGAATAAAAAGAATGTCCAAGTTTTCTAAGATAGTATTTATAAGCCTGTTCTTATAGACATTCTGTGAAAATATTTTTGAGAATTTTAAAATCATTGTTTTACTCTGCCTACAGATAAGCAAATTAAGTTGGCTTTGATTTCTCAGAGCTCTTATGACTTTTTTTAATGCCAATTCTGGTTGAATCTGTGTTTCCAGAAGAGACAGTTATTACTATCTACCTAATGTTTACTCTTACAGTAAATACACTTGAACAAATGAGTACATAGTTCCTCTTTTTTTGCTTCAAGCCTTAGAGAATTTATCTTGAAGTTGACTTTGCAATACTATGTAATTTCTCTATAATGTTCTAGTTTGTATAGACCATTACATTTTTGACATTTTGATCCATATGTGCAACATATATATAGTGTGTGACCACTTTCAACAGTTCTTGTACTGAGAAACACTAGGATTCATATTAGTTTCTCTGATTGTAGCAATATGATGTTCTATATTGAAACATCTGTTAATAAGACACTTTGCTTTTGTACTGTTTTGAGAATCCCAAATGTCAACCCATACTATGGCCATATCAGATTTAGAAGATGTCTTGATAATATGTAGGTAGGAGGCTAAAACAATATCATTGAAAATGTGAGTAGTCTTGATTACTCTTTTAATAATTTCTAATATAATAGAGAGATTAGTATCTTCTATGAAGTAAGAAATATTTAAAATTTTGAGATATAATTTGGATTGCAGAAGTCTTGAACTTCATCCCTTCTTTCTCTTGTACCACTATCTCATATGGTAGCACCCATAAGAGACTTAGGGAATAAATTCACTTCTACTACTTCAAACATGTCTCCAACACAAACCTTTCAATTATCAACTGTATCTTTTCCAAACAACACAGGGATGGACTTTTTTGCAGGACCTTCTCCTAACAATTATGACAAGATAAGAGGTAGACCCCTCTCAACTAAAGAAAATATATCTAGGAATTTGTCAATGTCTTCTATGAAATCTTCCATTGCACACCATAAAAGGATGGAACACAATAATGCCATGGCTGTTGACGAGGAAATAGATGACATTTCTCTTGCTTTGTTCTATGAGAAAGAACAGGAGAAAGCACTTTGAGTTAGCAAGGTGGCCGAATAGTAGAACAACATAAGGTTTAAAGGTGGTAACCTCAATATATCCAAATTAACCCCTCAATGTATTCTTAATGAAGAACAACACTTCTATTCTACTTGTAGTTCAACTACATACATCAAGGACAATAACATCATTAACATTCAGCTCTTATATGACCCTCAGGCACCTACAGAACTGGAACTCTGGGATGGTAATTTTCACTCTATTTCACTTTATGGATCCATTGAGCATATAGCTTTGGATGCTAAAAATATCAAGGACATCCTCAACTTCATGGCAAAATACATCTCTAACAAACAGATCAAATCTTCAAAATTAAATAATTTTGAAGATTTTAATGGTATTGGTGAAGCTATCTAGAACTTCATTTCTTTGGTTTATAGTGCTAACTAGGACTCTCTTCATGCTGACAAACAGTCCAATACACTTAGGAGGAAAATTGTGGCCAAATTTACTCTGAAAATTCAACTAGCTTCTAGTAAGAATAGCAAAGAAATTAACAGGCCTAATCTGGTGAACATAGAAAGAATCCCTCCACCTATTTCTGCTAAATCTCAGAAGGAAGTTAATGTTATCTCAAAATATTTCAGAAACAATAAACTAGCTACCAACTCCAAACAATTTCCAAAATCATACACCCAAGCTTTGAAGTAAAATATCAGCATATCTGAGATTATCAAAATCAAAGAAGCATTCCCCTTCATTGGTGCAAAGAAAATAGACCAAATCAATAACATCATCAAAAATACTCCTAAAACTAAACCTCACATTCAGATGACCATGAAGAGTCCTTCAAGGAAGCATATTATCATTCCTATGGGCAATGATAACAATGCCAGATTCATGAAAAATCCTTCCACTCATATCACTAACATCAACAGAGCCCTTAGAAATACAAAATCTGAGGTTCTGGTAGACTTTATTCACTCAGACCCCTTAGGTATCACAGTTATTACTAATAAAGTATTCCTTCAGTCAGACCTACAGATCATTGAACAATATGTCTGTCACAAACTTTATTCAGCTTGTATCTTCACAACCAGTAGACTGATTTACACAAACTAAGTTGTGCTGAAAAGCCTCAAATGAGGGCTATCTGTACAAAAGTGACAACAAATGACTAAGATATCAGGCCATCAGTAGCTGTAAAAGCTTTGTCTGCTAATATCTCATGAATGGCTGAATGGATTCACATGATTGAACTTGTTTTGGAAAGTGCTCATCAATCCGTTCCCAATGGTATATAATGCATCTCAAAGAAATAAGTATTGGTAGAGATACAAGCATATCAATATAGTGACATAATTAGTTACCTTCTAAAATTAGCCTGACAGCTCCCATCAGGTACAAGTTTTGATCATGTGATGGCAACAGCTTGTGCATGGACCATCACTCTTTTATATATATACTTCTGTATCTGAGGGCTAGATCTTAGACTTAACAACATCAATTATTCCTGTTGATACTTTTCATTATCTGTCAGTCATCATACCCTTATACTGAACCTCTGAAACATTATTCAGCTTAAGTATCACAACCAGTAAGTATCTTATTTGTGATAATGTCAAGAATTCAGACAATATCAATGCCCTTCAAGTTAAAGTTTCTTGTATACCTCAGTCAAAGTCCTATTTCAAGATAATAAGCATCCCATTCTTTCCACATGGTAACTCTCAAGATATTGCAATCAACATCTCCTGGATGTAGCATGGATATAGGTGAAGGGTATTAATAACATAATCAGCTGCACCACATGTAGTAGGTATACTGTCCTTGCTTCATCCTCATGTTCTATAACTTGTTCTCCTTATGTACTACAGACATTTGCCTCATGGACTAGCTGTATATATAGCATAGATACTACTCTGAAGTTCTTATGCTTTACTAATTGAACTTTATTCCTATCCTTCCTCAAGTCTTTGTCTAAGTTGTAACCTGAGCCAAGTCTAAGGTCGTAACACAAGACTGTCTTAACCCCAGCGATGTTGAAACCATTATCAAACAAAACCAGATTTTTGACAACATCATCTTAGCTTCCAAACTACAAGTTATCAAGATATCACCTAAATCCAACATATCTATCATTTAGATTAATATTTGGGATATCCAAAGCGGTAGCAGGACTAAGAGCCTTATTAACCAATACTTCAATGTTAGAAAGTATATTGTGACCATTAGAGATGCTAACATGAATCCCGGAGTACTGCAACAAAAAAAATTGCTGGAAATAGGGTCACTCTATGTTCTTGTGCAGAATTCAAGATTCCAAATGCATCAAATACAACAGTCCTCACAAATCTGAAAACCACTGTAAATTTGGCTGGTGTTGCAAGGCTAACACAAAGATGAGTCCTCTATGCCTAGAAACAAAAAAAGGTGAACCATGTCCACACACTTTCAAATGTTCCAACTGTCAGGGTGAATACCAAGCAGATTCAAACTTATGTCCTTTCTGGAGGCATAGGTTCAATAGAGATTAGTACCAGAAGAAATATACTGAGATCCGTGAAAACAGGTCCAAATCAATTCATTCAACCATGAACAACAATCCTCAGCAATGATTCTTGACAATATAAAGGTTTTTTCTCAGAATGTTTGAAAGAATTTGCTAATCATCAATACTATCCTTGAGACCCAATCACAGTTTGACATTATTTTCATCCAAGAGCCTCCATGGTCTACCATTTGCATAATCCCAAGTGCCTCAAATTGTAAAGGAGAAATCCTAGTTAGGACAACTCACCATCTGGACTAGCTTTCTTTTGCCAGAACATCTTCAAATCAGTCAGACACCCCTAAAGTCTTGGTATATATCAACATCTGTCTTTCATCTCTACGATTTTCTCTTCAAAACGACATTATTAACTACAAGGATATTCTTCTTATCTCTTTTATTAATAATCATATTTGCTCATTTATTATGAATGTTTACTCTGACTCTTCTCATTTGGCCTTAAAGTATCTCAAGAATACTGAGGTAAACATCAAAAACCTGCTCATTATGACTGGTGATTTCAATATTAAGGATAGTTTATGGGATCCATCATTTTCTCATCATTCCTCTATTAGTGACAATCTTATTATTATAGCTGATTCTTTCAATTTGGACTTATTGACTCTAACTAATCCTACTCCCACTAGATACTCTGACACTGAGAGGGAGGCTAATTCAGTGATAGATCTTATGTTTCTTTGTAGTAGGTTTACCAAACTCAACAACCACTCAATTCACCCTAATTGGCGTCTATTGTCTGATCACACTTCTCTCACAGTAACTATCCCAATTTCTGAAGAATACATTACTTTATCCAGACTTTCAATCCTAAAAAAAAGTGAAGAGGAAGCCACCTTTGTCAAAGAGGCTATAGCAATCATCAAAAACCTTGACATCTCTAACCTAACAGATAGTGTCAAGCCAGAAAATATACTTAATCTATTCAGATCAAGAATTGAACAAGCATGGATAAAGAATGCTAAGCAAACCAGGATAACAAAACACTCCAAGCAATGGTGCAACAAAGAGTGCAGCCAAGCATTGAACAAGTACAGGATATCAAGAAGTCTTGGAGACTGGAAATCTTTCAAGAAATTGGTCAAAACCACCAAAAGAACCTTTTTCGACATCAAGATTCAAGAGATAGCCAACAAGAGTCAAGGCTCTTGGGAACTCATGAGTTGGGTCAACAAACATAAACTACCTGCTATCAAGGCTATTAAATATGACAATCAGCCATGTCTCACTCTCAACTCTCTTTGGAATGCTCTCTACTCCACCTTCAATATCATGCTCCACTGACATATTGACATCATAATCCTAGACAAGATTGGCAATAAACCAAAAGTACTTTGGACATCTTTTTCCAAGGAAGAATTCAAGCATGCTATCAGCAACTGTAACAACTCATCAATGCCAGGTCTAGATAAACTGTTGTGGAACTATCTCAAGTCCATTCTCAATCAGGACAAATGCCTTAGTAACATCATTAACATTGCAGATGCTTGTATCAATCTAGGTCACTGGCCAAATCACTTTAAGAAGTCATCAACAGTTGTCATCTCTAAACCTAACAAACAATCATATGATTACCCCAAGTCATTCTGACCTATCATACTCCTCAACACATTGGGCAAGCTCATCAAAAAGGTCATTGGCAAAAGGCTTCAATTCCATGTCACAGCAAATGATTTCATTCATCTGAGTCAGCTAGGAGGGTTGAAATTTAAATCTACTCAAATTCTTTGCTAACTACCTCATTGATGGAAAAACCAACTACATATGGAACAATTTCTCATCCCCCATGTTTGAAGTAAATGTTGGAGTTGGCCAAAGGTCTGCTCTTTATCTTTCCTCTTTTCTTTACATTTTAGAAAACCGTCTAAAAAATCTTAACATTCCTATATCTATCATTTCTTTTATGGATAATGGTCTATTCATTTCTCAGAACAAATTGCTTGACATTTCTAATTCTTGTCTTTTTTGTAGCTACAATATAATGACCAAACTTCTGAACAAGTTCAGCCTTATTGTAGAACATTCTAAAACTGAAGTCTTCTATTTCAACAGATTACATGGCTTTTTTGACTCTCTCCCTCTTGACCTTTTATCCATCAGAGACTCTGTCCTAGTTCCCAAAAACTCCCATGAGTTTTTGGGATTTATCTTCGATAGGAAGCTTTCCTTCCACCAATATATCAACTACTGCTCCAACAGGGCAATATCCATGGTCAAGTGTATGAAAATCCTTGGAAACTTATTGTGCAGCATTATTCTGACACAGAAACACCTTCTCTACAGATGTTGCACCCTTCCTATTGCTCTGTACAGTTTCCAATTATGGTTCTACAATTGTACTCCTCTTTTGTATCCACTAAAAATCCTGAGCAAAATGCAGAGAAGAGCTGCCATTTGGATACTAGGTACTTTCAAGATGTCTCCTTTGAAAGGTATTGAAGCAATTGCAGGCCTAATCCCCATAAGACATCATCTTCAAAAACTTATGGGTAGATCGCAATTATGCACACTAGCACTTCCTCCCAATCACCTTATTTGAACACTTATAGATTCGCCCTTCAGCTTGTCTAAACATCAATACCCTATAGAACTCAAATCTCTTACTAGTTGTCAAAGATCTAATATCAAAGGGCACTTGGTGGACTCAAACAACAAGTCATATGGAATCTTTTCTTCCTTTTCTTCTCTTCATCCAGAACTTTCTCTGGGTTCTAGAATTATTGACAATTTTTCAGACTGTTTTTCTTTTAATTTAGCTATTAGAAATAAAAATGATAAAATCCGCTTCCAACAACTCGACAATATGGTTCTCGAGTCATCCTTTTCCCCTTTCATAGCCATTATTGTAATGGATGCTAGCATCAAGAACAACATTGCTACATCCATCTCACATGTGCACATAGCCAACTGTCCATTAATCAAAATGTTACACCATATAGTCTTTGTCATGACCACTAAAGCCGAAATTTTTGTGATTAGGTATGGCATCAACCAGGCCTATACCAAGAAAAATGTTTCCAAGATCATCGTTGTCACCGATTTCATCCATACAGCCAAGAAGATATTCAACACATTGTCGCATCCTTACCAAGGTCATACTATGGCCATACTCAGCAAACTTTGTCACTTCTTCACTAACAATCAAAACAACTCAATAGAATTCTGGGAGTGTTCTAGTTGACTCAACTGGAATTTATATAAGGCAGTTGATAGGGACTCTAAGTCATTCAATCCCTTGTCCATTTACCCATGTAAGATGTCATGGGGTTACTGCAAAAAAATTGAATGCAACAATATTATCAACAATTGGAAAATGATCTTCTAAGCTTTGGATGGAAAAGGAAGACAATTTCTTGACCTAATGGACAACAACTTCAATGTCATTGAACCTTCTTACATCAAAGGAGGTCTGTGGCTCCAATCATTTGGTCACTCAAACTCGTTATGTGCACGTACTATAAGAGTAATCACTAACCATGCTCTGATTGGCAAATACTGACTTAGATTTTTCCTGAGTGAAGAATTTAGGTACCCTTGTGGAAACCACCCTATAGAATCAAGAAGACATATCCTTCACAACTGTATGAGATTTAATGGGTATTGGAACTCCAAATGAGACTCTTTTAGCTATTTTATCATATTTTTGGTGGCTAACCCAAATGTCTTTGATTTTATAGATAGCTCTACCTCAACTGTTTTAAGTAGACCTTAGAAAAAGTCTTATTCCTTTTCTCTCTCTATTTTTTTTCTTTTTAATCTGCTCATACGATTAGTTCTTTTCTTTTCTCTATCTCTTTTCTCTCTTTTTCTATTTTTTACTCCATGTTAGTCTGCCTCTCTTGTATGTAGTTATGAAGTAGCTACCATGGTCTGCCTTTGTGCTCTGTGTAATAAATTGTTGATATAAAAAAAAGCCTTGAGCTTATGATATTGTTCAAGTTAATATCATTCAATTCTTTTATATACTTCTCCACAATATTCAAATCAGAAGAAGCAGCTACCTTGTTAATAGTGATAACAACTCTCTTATTATCAGAGTGAATGTAGTCAGCAGAAATTTCAGATTTTATACCTTTTAATAGCCTGTTGATGTTTGCAACATATACATTAGATTATACCATGACTCTTTCTGCATTGTTTGTACTCATAGGTATAATAATTTGTTTCCTTGACAAACCTTCAGTCATTATATTTAACTTGGGTTTATCTTTTTAGTTAAAGTTATTTATGATATTATGAATTTCTAAAACCTTGTCAGGAGATAGCTTAGAGAAAGTGTCTTTGATCTTGATGATCTCTTTGATATTGCTCTTAAAAACCTGAGTATATGACTAGTTATTAGACTTAGGAGCTAAGTTTAAAGCTTGATTTTTCTTAAAAAATTTGGATTTAGCTAAGACACTTTTGCTAGGCCTGGAAGAAATGGGTAGAGGAACTTTAAAGATATTGACTTGCTTAGGCTCTATGCTTGCAGTGTCTGGTATTACTTTCTTCAAGGGTATATAGGATAGAGAGGGATTATGAACCTCTCCATTTTTGACTTGTTCTATCCAAATCATATTATTAACTTAAACTTATATATATTCTGCATAATTCATGAAAGAACTAGCAAAGATAACAAATGCTTCTCTGGAGCTATTAGAACTTAGAGAAATCAAGTGTTCTCTGGAGAAATCAGTTTCAATATCTATTGGATATTATTTAGACAGTTCTAGAAGGATGTTTTGAGGTTTAGAAATAGTAGAATACAATATATTCACTAATTCTCTTATGGATGCTACTATACAAAATGGTGTAAGAGAGAGAAAAACAATATGCTATTATAGTATGCTCTAAACCTTTATTTTATATTGATTTTATTTTATTTTAATTATTTTTCTTAATTTGATTTTTTCTCTCTTTTTTTATTATTAAACTTTGATAATAAAGAGGCATATGATTGCAGTTATATTATATATCACATAATATAATACTATTGGTCTAGAAGAAAGTTATCATAAACAAGTAAGTAGCTTATTTTGTAATAATACTATTATAAAATAAACTACTTACTTATTTGTGATATCTAAACCTTAGGTATACTTTTAGAGATTTAGGAGTGATTTAGAAGTTCAATAATAATAACAGTAATGATAATGATCAATACAGATATTAATAATAATGATTAATATAAAATGTTATTAAATCTGAGATCTAATTCTTAGACATAGAAGTATTTATACAAAATAGTAATAGTTTATATACAAGCTGTTACTATTATATAATCAAAACTTGTACCTAGTGGGACTGTTATTTGTTATAGCAGATATCAGGCTAATTTTCAAAGATAACTAATTATATTACTATATTAATATGCTTATATCTATATGAATACTAATCTCCATATAATATATAATATATCATTAAAAACAGTTTTATAAGCACTTTCCAATACAAGTTTGATTATAGGAATCAGTCCAGTTGTTCCTGAGATAATAGCTAATGAAACTTGTAGTTACTAATATTCTAATACCTCAGTAATCTGTTGTTACTTTTGTATATCCCATATATATGTGTGTAGCCCTTATTTGTGGCTTTCTAGTCCAACTTGGTTTGTGAAAATCAGTCTACTAGCTGTAGAAATACAAGTTGAATAAAGTTTATAATGAAAGCAAAAGAGGCTAGAACTATAATGTCAGAATATGTAGTTATAATATGTTATTCTTATAGTATAAGCATAATAAACTCACAGACAATACATATAGTTTAGAATAGAACCTTGTAAAGTAGTTTATAAAGCAATAGTATATTAGGAACTTTTTATTAAGTTCTTTTATGATCTCTATAAGAATCTTTGTACATAAGACTAATTAGTGAGCTATTGACTGTCTTTTGTTAGTAGTGTCAGAAATTTCTCAGAGTAGACTTAAACATTTTCTACTTTTATAACTTCAATTTTTCTTTTCTTTTATAGTTTAGTTTTCTTATTTTCTTCTTTGAACTTAGCTAAGGATATAATATAATATTATATGTAATAGTCACAATATCACATACATGTCACAGTCATATGGTTATATAACTTGGTAAAATATTATAGAAACTACTGGAAAAACTTAGTTATAACTTTAGGTATATAAACTAGCTCCTAAAGATATATAAAGTAGACTACTCTATAGTAGGAACTCTATTGAGTTCTCTTATATTACTTAATACACAAGTATGTCTTTTGCCTAAACACTTAGGCCCAAGCTATAACAAGTAGCTGCTATAACAATGTTAAATATAGTTTACACCTCATTATCTAAGATCCAATAAGATCTCTTGGAAGTCTGAATAAGTTATTTATATATTATCCAAGAACATAGAAGATGAGGTTGAAATAATCTTTGGCTTTAGCTTATATACTATACCTTTACAAGTTGTACTAGTTATACATTGCAGAAGAGTATCTAGGAAACTTAGAAGATTGAATTCACTAAAAGATAGCAAGATATGTTGTCACCAATACCAGAAATTAGTGTTACTTTTGATTGATTTTTAGAATAAGGCTATTATAGTGTAAACTACTGGTTTATATACTAAGTATACTATATAAAGTAGTTATTTAGAATGAAGATTACTAGGCAAGTTATCTTGGATACTAGTAATTCTCAGATATCATAAATGGAGATTCATGGAGTTGGCAAAGGTTTAGTAAAGATATCTGAGGTAGAATAGAGGCAGTTAATCTATACTAGAAGAGAATAAAAAGTGTAGATGAGGGAAAAGATGTTATTTATAGATTGGAATAGATATGGTCAGAATAGAATATAACAAATAATACTGATATAACTGAGGAATTATTGTGTCCAAGTAGTTAGAAACTCTGATGAAAGTATTTAGAATAACAACAAAAGCTGTAAGAAGACTAGTTATCTTTTATATAAGATAGATAACTTGTATTTAGGAACTCCATCAAGTTCTTTTATTTTTTTCTTTTTTCTTTTTTCTTTTTTCTTTTTCTTTTATCTATTTTCTTTGATTTAATTTTGTTTCTTTGATTTTTATTTTGTTTCTTAGATAATCAGAGACATGTGACTCCAGTCACATGATGCATCATATAACATAATATCATAGGCCTTGAAAAATTATAGAAAAGATTGGAAGAAATAATATCAAGATATATATTTACAGCATATTCATCTTATAGCTAATATATATGTTATAAGACAAAAGTATGGATAGACTTTGGTAAGGTTAGGGTTAGGACATAGGACAGTAGTTATATTATTAGTCTACAATGGGAGAGAGAAGGCACATGACTTGGAAGTCATATAACATGATATTATAGGGCTAGAAAAGTCTAGAGAGAGTCTAGGGTTAGAGTGGCATCAAGGGACAAGGGTTTCTCATGGTATACACATGGTGCACACATGTATGATGGAGATCAAAGAGTATGATGTCAGGGCACATAGACATGGCATGCTGGCCTTGAGGTAGATGCATGGTAGATGAGTAATGGATATGAGAATAGGATATGGACATTAGGGTAGAACAATACATAGTTGTAACATGGACTATGAATACTTATATAAATAGTTAGTAGAATACTGTTGTGGTTCCCTGTTGAGTTCTCTTGTGAATACACAACTTGTGTTCCTACTAGATATTCTTCCTGTGAGATTTATTGCTTGTGCTGCTATTAGACATTGGTTTAGTGGTTGCCACAACAATATAGACATTAGGATAGGGTTATTTCTTACAAGACTCTTACTACATAAGACTACTTAGTGTGCTATTGACTATTTTGGTCAGTAGTTGTTACAACACTTTGATACTATCTTAGGCAGAATATTTAGTATATAAGTCTAATAGTTATACTATAGTTCCTCATCCTGAGAATTGACTAAAATTAGCACTTTTTTCTGGTGTTAGTAATAACACATCTTTTTATCTGAAGGGTAGAATAATCTCTTCTACTTTTCTAAGCACAACCTCTAAAACATGTGACTAGTGTAACAGGTAGAAGTATAGCACATAAGCTAAAGCTAAAGATTATTCATTATCTGCATTTTATGTATTCTAGACAAGTTACTATTCATCTATCTTCTAAGAGTCTGCTACAGATCTTGGTTGCCAAGATGTCAACCACATTTAACATTCTATTCCATTCACCATTACTTATAAAGTCTTTTGCTTTCTTAGCTAACAATCTAGATGCTTCTATCAAAGCTTCTAACTATCTAAACACAATCATTTCTTGATTATATCAGCATTGTTCTACCAGATTGGAATATATTATATAGTATTTAAGATAGCTACTATCTTTAAAAGATTTTATTCTGTTCTCTTAGATTTCTTCTAGAAATAAATGTTGTAATAACTATCCTTAAGTCATGATGATTATGAGTAAGGATTAAAAGAAAACTCAACAAAAACTTCTGCTAAATTTGGCTACTACTTATATCTGTTATATATAATCTGTACAAAATACTTCTATATCTGTAAAGAAACTTGCCACTTTGCTAAAATTTGAGTTATAAATACTATCTAAGCCCATAACCCTTTTCCTTTCTCATTTACAAGCCTCAATTACTACCACTAACTCTGCAGGCTTTTCCAAGTTGACATCTCCACCCTACTACTATGACTTCTTCAAGTACTGTTCCCAAGATAATCATAACAAACCCTTTTTGACTATCATTCAATGAGCTCTCTGAAATCCAATCTACATCTGGGATCCTTCTGTTTCATGTTTCTAACCACCTAGTATGATTATTTTGAGGTTAGATTAGTAATACTCTACATGATATCCTGATTGATTGGTATATAATAGCTAGAGTATTTAGGGCCACTGTTACTTCCAGGAAACTCCATTCTGTTCTCTTAGGATTCTCTGGAGACAAGTCATATATTATGTAGAGTAAGGTAATAAACTTGAGATTCTCTGGAAACCATAAACTTCACTAAACACTGTGGACTTTGTCCAATTGTCCTAACAATATCTATCTTAAAGTTTATGATGTAATGTCTAATTTAGATATGTTCATACTAGATTGTATGGCTAAGTTTTATTGTTTGAATTCCAGAGCCTCCAATTCATTTTAAGTATTTGACTTTTATACTATCAAGTTCTATCCCATCCCTCTTGCTTTGAGTTGTAACAATTTATAAGAGAGGTAAGAGGACTAATATTTCCATATCTTTCATCATATTTGATATTTGCATATCCATTATTATTACATCTATTATTTAAGCTGACTCTTCTTTCTATCTTTGCTCACTCTTCTACTCTTCTGCAATCTTCCACTATCTTGACATAAGTTTTTGCCACTTTTGGGTATGGTATTCTAGAAGCATATGTTATTTCTAATCATATCAGCACAATTATTCCATGATTAGATCAGTAATGTTCCATCTAATTGGAATAATCTTATATAATACTTAGGATATCTATTACCTCTAGAGAACCTCATTCTGACATGTCTTCTACACTTCTACCCACTTGCCCTAACAATAGAGTGAAACAAAGCTTGGCTCAGATTGTAACTAAGATAAAGACTGAGAAAGAGTAAAAGATGGATCAACTAATAAAGAAGATACAGACAGATATTTGCTACTATATATGTACCTCATGATTATGAGAAGGAGATAAGGTGTTCTTGGGGATAACATGACAACTACTTACCAGATATAGTAAGGCTGCATGTGGAGAGTTTAGTATGAGCAATATAGACAAGTGGATTAACTTAAGAACTACATGTGGGCTATGCTAATATAAATGTTTATTCTATAACAATGAGGTTTTGGCAAGAAAACCTTCACTGCTACTTGAGATGCTGACTGATATTACATGAGATTGACACAAGACATAGTAAATATGAAACAAGAGATAAACTATGATATATGTCCACCACAAGACAGATATGAGGCAAACATCTGTATAGCATGAGATGATTATTAAGATTGTAATAGAATGCCAGTACTCAATTATGAGGATGCAATCTTAGGAGGGGGATAATGCAACAAAACTCCTATAGTGACTGCAGAAACCTTTCAACTGATTCAAGGCAAGAACATGGACACTATGGACAATTCAAGAACATAGTAACTAAGCAGCCTTGAAAGTATTATTTGTAGAGTAGCCTTTCTTCAGCTTTGTTCTGG
>Ga0157364_1001634_pt1 | contig 19448 bp, 15 predicted proteins | sample AttsexASBM2_FD_111476 | JGI IMG/M metagenome (GOLD analysis project Ga0157364, IMG submission 111476) | Fungus gardens microbial communities from leaf cutter ant in Ribeirão Preto, State of São Paulo, Brazil - Atta sexdens ASBM2 | ecosystem: Host-associated > Fungi > Mycelium > Unclassified ...
ATATGACCGCGGATTTTGACTCAAATAAAGCGAAATAACCGCGGACTTTTGGTAGAATTAAGTCCATTATGAAGTACCAAACTACCGACGGAGTTTTGGACACAAATAAGACCAAATATCCGCAGGGATTTGATGTCGTATTGAAGTTAAACATGTCTCGGACATGTTTCGGAGTTTGGGATATGACATGTACTAAGTTCACAGACATAATGGCATCATGGACAGAGACAAAGATTGCCTGCTTGGTAAGCCAGTCAACTATGACTAAGATAATGTCAAATCTAGAGGATAACAGAAGTTTCTTGATAAAGTCCATAGAAATAGAATTCCATAGTTGTTTGGGGATAGAAAGTTGTTCAAGAGATCTGTAGAGCTTGTGATATTGTGGCTTGGATTATATACAAGTGACATAGGACTTGCAGAATTATTGTATATCAGTATAAAGGCTGAGCCAGGAATATCTGTAGCAAACTAATTCCAGTGTTTTGTTTTGACTGAAGTGTCCAACAAGAATGTGATCATGATTATACTGGATAACATGTATATATAGATTACCAGCAGATAGTACATAAATTCTATTATCAAGGAGAAGAAGACCATTTGGGTTGTTAGACCATCAGCCATATATAGAGATGTGTTTTGTAGCAATTGGGTCACTAGGGAGAGCTGAAAGAATGTCTCAGTATATAGTGTCCAGATTTATGACTGTAGCTGTGCAGAGAGAAGGAAAGAGGAAAACAGTAGCTTGTACAAAGGCCATAAGTTGTTTTTGAGTAAAGATTGGTTTGAAGTTATGAGAGTTGACTGTGGCATAGCCAGTATTCTCCCTTTTAGGATATATATCCCACTGTCTAGTGAAAGCATCCAGTTTGGTGCCAAGATAACTAGGATAGAACTTAATAACAAGGTTAAACTGAGAGAGGTACTTGGACCACTGCACTTGCCTCTAGGTCAACATCTTGGTAGTAAAAAAAGTACTCAAGGTTTTCATAATCTATAACAACATCAATGGAATAGGCCAGACTTTCTAATTAGTGTCACTAAATTTTGAAAGCTTCAAAGATAGCAAGTAATTCCTTGTCATGTGTGTCATAATTCAACTCCCCCTTGATAAAAGTATAGAAGTGAAAGGTAACCAGATGAACTTCATTTTCTTCATTAACAATGGAAAGGATTGCAGCAAGAGCATAGTCTAAAACATTGGTTTTCACAATAAGTTGAGCATCAGAAATCTAATAAATAAGAATAGGAGCAGAGATAAATGCCTTTTTAAGGGAGTTGAAAGCATTATGACAAGAGAAGTCAAACTTCCAGGTAAGGCATGTCAATGAAATGACAATGTTCAAATAGTTGAAGATGAACTGGTAATAGAAATTAGCAAAATCTAAGAAGAATTGAATATCCTTGACTTTCTTAAGCTCCAGCCAGTCTTGAATAATCTTCACTTTGTCATCAGACATGGTGAGGCCAGAAGGAGAAAGGATGTGTCCTAGATATTCTACTAACTCAGAGTAAAATTCACATTTCTTTACTTTGGTATAAAGGACAGCCTTGTAGAGATACTTGAGTACTTCTTTAACATGCTAGTGGTGTTTAGACATGTTATTTGAGTAGATGAGTATATCATTCAGATATATCATGATACAAACATCCAAAAGGTTAGAGAAAATGTTGTTCATAAATTGCTGGAAGGCCATGGAAGCATTGGTAAGACCAAAAGACATTATAGACCACTTGAATAATCTGTAATATGTCCTGAAAGTAGTTTTTCATTCATCACTGTTGGCAATGTAAACCAAGTAGTAAGCATGGTGAAGATATGTCTTTGTATATACCTGAGCTTTGTAAGGTGAGTCCAGCAGATTGGAAATTAACAGGAGTAGATAGCAATTATTTTTGGAAATACAGTTCAAGACCACAGAAGTTGACACAGAGGCATAGTGAACCATCTTTCTTCTTAACAAATAAGACTGGTGTACTATGCAGAGAGAAGTTTGGTTGGATGAAACCCATATTGAGGTTTTTCTCAATGAATTCCTTAAGAGCCTCTTGTTCAGATACCAAAAGAGAGTATATAGGACCAACCAGATGTTTTTATTATACTCAGAGGGGACATTAGAAAGGTCAGAAACTTCTGCAAGTTTTGCCAAGTTGGCCTAAATGTCCAAAGAGTGAAGATAAAGTTCAAAGTTGCTAGAGCCCAGAAGTTTTGATGTGTGCAAGAATACTGTAGTACCAATAATAGCAATATTAGGTCACTTGGAGGTAGACATAGAGGTCTCAGATACAGATATAGAAACTGTAGAATCTGATGGTTGTAGAGAGGTGTCAGAAACTGACAGAAGTACTAATGGTATGTTGGCTATAACATGAGAGGGAGCAAAATTTTCCTACAAAGATAGACAGAAGTTTATCAACCCATTTATCCAGTTAATCAGTGGATTGTGTTAGGTGAGCCAGTTGTATCCAAGAACCAAAGAGTAGAAAGAATCAAGTGGAGTAACATAAAAGTCCAGATTCATACAATTACCAGTGGGGAAAATTATGGACAAGTTGGCAATTTCAGAAATAGTACTCTTTGATGAACTATTAAACAAGCAGAAAGCAACTGGAGGAGTTGTGGATGTCTTCAAGTGGTGGGTATCCACAAATTTTGAGTCTACAAAACAATGAGTAGATCTGAAGTTGATGAAAGCTTGAAATGGGATTTTATTAAGGTGATCCTGACCAAGGATCAAGGGAGAAGTAAGGGAGATAAAGAGTGGATGCATTGAGTTGGATAGGACTTGTTATTATATAGAGAAGTTTAATGTGGCCTTCAGTCTGTGCAAAGTCCTAGGGGTTGCTTTCTATTTTTCCAAGGGTTTCTCAGAAACATCTGCTAGAAAATTAGCAGTTGCTGAAGCACCATAGCCTTTTAGTGTGACTGTGGTCTACTTCTTGGGACAGGAGTCCAACTTATAGTCTCTTGCACCACAATAGAGATATAGATTGTTTTTGAAATGCTTCTTGCACTCATGACTAGTCAACTTGCTGTTGCTGGCCAGTTTGAAAGAGAGATCCATCTGTGGAGAATTGGATTTTTTCTTGAAAGCAGAGAAGAAGAATAGTAGTAGTACAAAATACTATTTCCCCAACCTAGTTAAAAAGCATAGTGTATGAAATCTATGTTATAAGTAGAAATCTTGTTGCTAGGCTTCATGTGGAGATTGTCCAGCATGTTGGCTGCTTCACTGATGGGGTTCAAAAGACCAAAATGTCAACATAGCTCATCAACAAAAAGGTTCTAATTGGAGAGCCAGTCTTACAGGATATCCTAGTCTTTCTGATTGAGGCCCATCTCAAACTAGTCCTGGGCAACTTTTATAAGGTAGGTTATTGCAAAGTTGATTTTTATAATGTCCATATCAAATTGCATGGGATTGGTGTGAAAGTAGAGATGATATTGAAATAGAAAATTATTGAGCTTGTTAGGCTTAGTACTATTAAAAGTGTTAGTGATGCAGGCTTTGGTTTCCCTTGAATTAGTATTAAGACTGGAAGTCTGATTAGTATTAAGGATATTCATGAGTTGACCAAGTATGTTGGCCAACTACTCATTAGTATTAATGCTCCAACAGAGTTTCAACTGTGAACAAGTAAAAGAAGTAGATTTATTAGATATTAGATTAGTAACAAGATTAGTAGTAGAAGCATCCTCCCAATTAGGATTGTTGTCTGTAGAAACAATACTTGGACCAGAGACAGGCAAAACTGTCTAACTAGGTTGAATAGTATGAGATGGAGATCTCAGAGATAATTGGCCTCTTTGATGGATATGTCTTGAGTATCTTGGAGTGTTTGGTAAATATGCCTCAGAGAGATTGTCACTGAAACACAAAATAATATTAAAGTGTGTCCCAAACAGTAGGACTAGAGCTGACCCTGAATAGGTAGAAGAGTTATAGCAAGAGAAAGCCATTGGACTTTGAAGTGTGAAGGTTGGTATGCAGATAGAACTGTGATAAAGGATTTAGCAGACAGAACAAGATTTTTAATAGTGAGATAAATAAAGAGATTCATAAGTGAGCTAGCAGACTTTACATTTAAGACTATAATATTGTAATTAATGTATATGTTAGAGTTGTAAATGTTAGACTTGGGTTTATTTTATTGTTTCTTTTATTTTATTTTTCTTATTTTTCTTTATTTTAGACTTAGGTAAAAGAGTGTGATGTAATATCATGTGTGATAGTCACAAGTTACAAAGTATGATGAAGATATGATATATGTCACAAGGTGGTCACACAATTACATGATGTAAATAAGAATATAGAAGATTCTGAAATAGATAATGTTATATAACATAGCAATAATATATTAACCTTATGGAAAGCATATGAACTTTAGGGTAGGTTAGATGTAGTGTGTACACAGACCATGGTTTATTTTATTTTTACTCAAGAACTTAAGTCATAACAGCTATTAAAACAATAGTAACTTGTCTTTATTTCAAAGTCTTTTTACTTTGATTTCTAGAAACTAGTATACCTCTTCTAAGTTACTTACTTAATATGCTCTTGAACTCTAGCTTTGATCCAAGCAATAGAAAAACATTCATGGCTACAACTATGTAGTTGTCAACATATATAACAATGATTAAGATCTTGTATAGACATTGATACTAATGCTTACCAGACTACTTTAAACAATGTAATATCTTTCAAAGATGATATACATAATAGGAGAATTTCAGATTCTTAAAACTAGGTAGTTGTTTCATAAAAATAACCTTATTATCAGATAGCTTCCTATTTAAATATGCTCTCTTAATATCTATTTAGTATACTATCATATCCTGTTCTGACCATTTATTCCAACCTATGAATAATCCTTCCTTTCTTATCTACACTCTCTAACCTCTTCTAGTGTGTATTACCTCTCTCTATTTCTTCTTAGATGTTCTCACTAGTTTTTTGCTAACTTCATAGACTTCTATTTCTAACATCTAAATATTAGATCTTGGATAACAAGGTATGAACCATATTAAACATGTATCTCTATGTCTAAAGCTGCTGTAAGTGCTAGAACTGTCTGAATAGATGCTAATTTTGCTACAGATGTATATATGTCAAAATAGTCAACTTTAGGAACTTGTAAAAAGTCTTGAGCAACCAGCTGGGCTTTGAAGTGAATAACAATCCCTATAGCATTCTTTTTAGCTTTAAATATTTATCACAAACCAACAATATTGATACTAGGTAGAAAATCTACAAGCTTCTATATACTAATATCTATTAATATCTTGTATTCTTCAGCCATATCCACTTTCTATATTATCCAATCAGTTCTTTTTATTGCTTTCCACAGAGTTTTTGGCTTTAAGGCCTCTGCTTTATCCATCACCAAACCTTCTTCCAGTCTTCTTCTTTAACAGCTATCATGGAATAGCCTTCAAGAATATTACAGGCTTTTCAGCTTGGTATCAGAATTGTGAATAATGGATTTTGTCTTATTCTATTTTATTTTTCATTGTTATTTTATTTTTTATTTTGGGGTTTAGAGTTAGAATTAGTATAATGTCACACATTACAGTTACAAACTTTTACACATCAGTCACAGTCACATAGTCACACAATCACATGTTATAATAAAACATGGTAGAATGTTTGAGAAAGAATAATGTCATTACAATATATTTGACATATGTTGACCTTATAGATAATATATGGTCTTTAAAGTAGGTTAATGGTAATGTAGCATGGACCAGTAGCCTAGTGTATACAATATAGACAGTTCTGTACTGAGTTCTCTATCAAGTTCTCTTGTGTAAATCCTATACAAGATTCTTTTTTTTAATTAACTCTAAGGTCTTAAGTTCATAACACTTGGATTCTATGAGTGGTATAGGCACTCATTTATGATGGGTTGGGTTTCCTTATAAACAGATTTGTGAATGGCTTCAACAGTCAGATTAATAGCAGAGAGATTAGCAAATATAGTTTTAATAGGTAATGATAATACTTATTACAACTTAAGTTCTTAAAGTGGGACAAAAGAAGAAATTTTGAAATGAGTATTCACCAGAGAATTCAATAGAGTTATAAGTATAAAATTGTCTATCTTATATACACTAGACTACTAGTCTATGTTATACTATCATTAGCCTATTCTAAAGGGTCATATATTATCTTTAAGATTAATATGTATAAAATATGTTATATGATATTATTTTATTCTTAGACCTTCTATGGTATTCTATTGTGACATATGATCATGTGACAGTTTGTGAAATTATATTAAACCCTAACCCTAAGTCTATCAATAAAAAAAATAAAAAAGAAAAAGTCTACTATTTTTAACTCTAATATTACTTCTTCTTTAAGGTTTCTCCTCCAGAGAAACTAACTTCCATTTCTGTTAGTTTCTCTCTAACCTCCTTAAATACTTCTTCTCAAATTTTCTGTTGTCCTAGCCACACAATATTTTAGCCATATATTTTCCAGATAACTCTTCTCTCCTAAAATTTCTTTCCTCTACCATATCTAGCTTTTTCTATTGTCTTACTTCTGCATTCATTTATTCTTTAAATTCTGTTACTACTTCCTTTGCATTCCCTAAATTTTCCTCCTTCTTCCAAGTGTTATGCTCTGTTATAAACCTCTTCTATTATATAAAATACTTCTCAACTTTCCTTATTTTTCTTTTATTTAAAATTTTCTCTACCTTCCACTTTTTGACTTTATCTACCTCCACTAGTTTCACCTCTTCTACATTCTGTTTTTTCACTTGTTTTCTGTATTATACTATTTAACTGACATTCACTATCAAATGAATTCTCATTGAATTGAGTACTAAAAGGATGACATCAGATCACATATATATGGCATGGTATCCTTATAGAAGACATAAGGTTGACACATGATAGAAGCATGGACTACACATGGACATCAGGGTAGGGCTATTTATCATTAGTATGGACTATGAGGACTTTGTATAAATAGTATAGGAATACAGTGGGAACTTCTTGTCGAGTTCTCTTATAATTTCTACTTGATATCTGTCTTGAGATTTATTGCTTGTGTTACTATTGATCTTTTGACTAGCGGTTGCCACAGCACTAATAACCATGAGAAATACATAAAGTATTCTTGAGATAATAATAAAAGAAATAAGAAAACCTCTATTACTATATGAGGTGAAGGTAAAACATAGTAAATAATGAGTCAAGATAAAATGGACTCCAGCATATGTTCAGCATAATATGAACTTCTATAAAACATGAGATAGTCAATCATGTAATTATAACAATACCCCTGTTTTAATGCTTATGTTTCTATAAACTTATTCCAAAAATGCTAGATCTCTTACTACATATGTTGCTACTAACTTCTTGGTTAGTCTGATGATTAATGTTTCTCATAATGTTAGTATAATGAAGAATAGTTTGTGTAGTGGTTCTCTAGTATATATTTCAATGGGGAACCTTCAACAACTTGTTTCTGTTTGATAAACTTGGCTACAATCTCTTTTTAGTATCACAAGTTTGTTTCTCCTCCTTATCAAATAACTTTGTAATGATTTGGTGGGAGAAATGGTATTGTCTTGGTTAGAGTTTGTAATGTTTTTAAGACCTTTTCTAAATTGTTAATTTCTTCTTACATAAGACCAGATTCTGAGGTTGTTAGGGTGCTAGCTTTTGTCAATATATTATATGGTTTGTACAGAAATATTTCTTCATTTTGAACTACTCCTTCTTTTTGTTTTCCTTTATCCATAATTATTGGTTGAGAAGTATTATTAATCTAATTCATCAGCAAGTAGCACTTGTATATAGTATGCTTAGTGTTCTATATCTCCATGTACTGATATATTATAGATATCTTCTCCAATTTGTTTCTTGTGAGCTTCTTCAGTTTGAAGTAATATGGTCTTGATATCTGCTAGTTGGTTATTTGCAACATCCACTAGCTTGATTAGATTCTGAATTTGCAGTTGAATATTAACTATTGTTTCTAATTCCTGAATTATCTTGTGATATTTCCTAATCTAATCTTTCTTTTCATGGTTTAAGGTTATGATGAGGTCCATGTTGTTAACAGTATGAACAATGTAGAGGTTAGGGGATATGGGTACAGTTATGAATTGATAGGCCATTATTTAAATTTTTCTGTACTTGGTCTGCTTTCAAATGTTAACTTGGTGTTTTATTCCTCTCTTTTATATGTTTTGACTTGAAATCTTTGTCCAATAGTCTTGAATCACCTTCTTCGCATGTGGTAACACCATTTTCATATTCTTTCCAGTAAACCAGAAATTATATGCTATATCCTTGTTTTCTGTGATTTCTTATCTCCATTTTATATTCTTCTTCTTTGTTAATAATATCTGGTAGTAATCCTGGATTCATATGTTTTTTTTAAACTGGAATTCTCTGCATTATATTAGCAGATCATCATTAAACACATTGTAAATTGCCTATCTTTCTGGTAACTTTAGCTGAAATGTTCCTTGACTAATATTCTTTATAATTCTAAAAGATCTGTATTTTTTTTGGTCCAGCTTCTGAGAGGGTTGTTTTGAATGGATGTTTTTAGCCTCCAGTCACATGTTGTCTTCTTTCTTCATAGCTTCTTTTGCCATTTCCATCAATTTCTTTGCTACTTTCCAACTTTTTTGTAGTCCTTCAAAGAAACTCTCTAACTTTAGTAATTCTATTTTCACTATCAGATTCTCTTTCCATAGATGTCTTCCAAAATTGAAATTGAATAGAATATAACCTATAGTCACATGTCTTTTGTCACTGTACTAGAATTTCACTACTAATAACTATTCTGTCTAATTATTTTGTTGGTAATTAACATGATTTTTCAAGAACACTTTGACTTCTTGATTGATCCTTTCCATTTGACTGTCTATTTGAGGGTAATATGCTATAGATAGTGTTTTTCTTATTTTCAATGCTTTACTGAGATTTTTCATGAATCATAAAGTGAATTGAGGCCCTTTACTGCTAAGAACTTTTTGTAGTACTCTATATATTTTCCATATTTCATTCCTGTAGATTTTGGCTATATTCTCTGACAATACTACCATAGTTGTCATCTTGAGTTTGATTATCTTGGTAACTACCATGATCACAATCATGTCTTTGTCATTTGATTTGAGAAGTGGTCCAATGATATTGATACTGATTTCCTACCATGGTCCTTCAGATGTTTCCAATAGATGAAGTTTTTCTGCTTTCTTCATATGTTGAACTTGATTTTTCTGGCATTTTTGGCATTTCTGGACATATTTCTTGATGTTGTTTCTTATTCCCAGCCACCAATAATTCCTCTTAATCAACTTGAGTATTCTTTATTGTTCTGGGTGTTTTACATCTGCTAGTTCATGGTTTTTTTGTAGGATTTGCTCTTGTATCTTCCAATTGTTTGGGACATATATTCTTCTTTCTATGTAGACTATTCCATTACCCTCTCATGCTTGTCCATCATCTTTCTCCAACTCCTTCTACACTTCTTGTTTTCTAGTGTTATTTCTTTAAATTTCATCCAATAATGTGGTTTCTTCTAAGTACTATTGCTTCTGCTTTCATGTTGATTCTCCTTGTTCATAGCTTGTTATTGAGCATCTTGATGTCTTTGTTATTGTCTTTTGTATCCACCTGGTCTTTTCTTGATAAGATGTCTATTCTTGTATTTATTTTTCCTGAAATGTGTTATAAGATAAAGTTGTAATTTTGTAACCTCAAATACTATTTTGCTTGCCATCTATTGAGTTTGTGTAGTTCTTAGAAATACTTGAGGTTTTCATGGTTTGTCTAGACTTCAAACTTTTTCATAGCATCTAGTAGATATTGTCTCTATTTTGTCAAAGCTTCCACTATAGCCAGTAGTTCTTTGTCATAGATCTCATAGTTCCTTCTAGCTGCTTGTATTGTCCTTGATAAGAATACAATAAGTTTTCATTTTCCTTCTTATTTCTAGGATAAGACTCCTCCAATTGTATGTCCTGAAGCATTAGTTTATACTTTGAATTTTTCTTTTTTCTTTGGTAGAGTAAGTACTGGTTGACTTGTAATCTTATCCTTCAATTCTTCAAATACCTTTTGATGTTCTTCTTTCTATTTCCATTCTTTTTTTCCTTTGAGTTCATTAAGAGGTTTTGCTGTATGACTGAAGTTCTTGATAAAGTATCAGTAAAAGTTTGTAAACTCTAAGAAGTTTTTCACTTCCCAACTACCACTCCTAGTATGGGTATTTCTTTGGCATTGAAGTCAAACTTTGACTTTTTAAAATAGAGATTATTTTTCTCTACTATCTTCAAAAACTGTATTATCCTTTCTTCCAGTTTCTTCTTGATTTTAGCAGGTATAACAAAGTTGTCTATATAATTGGCTAATGCTCTTTTATGTAGGAATTCTCGGAATATACTATTCATTATTCTTTGGAATATTTCCAATGACTTATATAACCCAAAGTACATCAATTTTGGTTTGAATAAACCCTTGTTCATTAAAAATACAGACTTCTATTTATCTCCTTCTTTCATCCATACATTGTTATATCCCTAGATAAGATCCAATTTGTTGAAGTACTTAGCATTCTTGAGCTTGTTGATTACTTCTTCTATTAAGGATAATAGTGTTTTATCTTTTACCATATACTGATTTAATTTCCTGTAATTTTGTACCAATTGTAGTGATTTATCCTTCTTTGGAATGTAAAAGTATAGTGCTATATATTGTGAACTTGATTCTACAATAAGTTCTGTCTTGAGTTACTCTTCCAACTATTGATTTAACACTTCATTCTCTTTGATTGTCATTGCATAGACCTTGGCATTTAATTTCCTTGGTATTTCTTTTATCAGATTAATTTCATGGTCCCATTCTCTTTGTTCCAGTAATTTTTCAAATTTCTTCTTGTTAAACAAATGTGTAAACAGTCAAATATATTCTAGTAAATCTTTTGGATTTATCAGATCTGATTTCTTGTCTATTTTTGGTTGTTCTTTATCTGTATCTTCCATTGGTTGTAATCTCTATATCTTTGATATGAATAAAATATCTTGGTGTTATGTTTTATATTTTTGGGCATCTTGTAAATTATATTGTTTCTGTATTCCAATTTACTTGTGAATTATGTTTAGCTAACCAGTTGTATTCCAAAAATATGTTCATTCTGTTTAAATCCATAGCTACTATATTGATCCTTTCTAAATATTCATTAATCTCTAGTTCTAGTAGCACAAATCTTGTTGCTTCTCCATTCTTAGTTTTATCTGCATTGAAAACCTTGAATGATTTGTCTATTGGCTCTATCTTTATACATTCTTCCTTTACCTGTTATTTATTAAAACAGCGTTCAATATTAGAGGTAGCAGAGATGCTAAGAAAAGGAGTACAAAGGAATTTGGAGCCTACAGAGAAATTAGTAGACCCAGAGTCAACCAAGAAGCAGTCTTAGTCAGAGACTTAGAGGAAAATAGAAAGATACTATTATAGTAAATGCATGGCTCAAACTTCAGGCCATTGCAAAAAATGAATACAATGAAACTGTAAGAAGGATAGCTTGATAATACTATTAGGTGCAGTTTGCACTTGAAGGTGAAAGTCCATGAAGTTGACTTAAAGATGTATAGATTGTGGAAACTTCATGCAATAAGCTTAGTAATGTGGACTTGCTGGAATAACTTTGGCCTCAACTTATGTGTTATGCTTCCTACAAGCCACATAGTCATAATTTCAGAAAATGGTCTTGTAAGGAGTTATAAGAAGAAGAGTAAAGTATATCACCATTGACACCAGAGATTTAGCATCAACTTTAGTCAATTATTAGGCTAGCTATTACAAAGTAATTACCAGCCTTAAATATATAAATAACAAAAGGAATAACTAAAACAGATTTTCAAGTGAGTATTTTACTACTGAAATACTAAATAGGAGCTTAGATTTGGAGAGGAGAAAACCTCCACATAAAGCCCAAGTAATTTTGCAAAGTTTGAAGGAGATAATTAGACAATGGAAACAAATAAAGATGACCATGGATTTTGACTCAAATAAAGCCAAATAACCACAGAATTTTGATGGAATTAAGCTCATTATAAAGTATCAGACTACTGACAGAGTTTTGGGCACAAATCAAGCCAAATAATAATAGAAATTTGATGTTATATTGAAGTTGGACATATCTTGGACATGTTTCAAAGTTTAGGATATTCTCTTCTTATTTCCTTTCTTCTTCTTTTTGTTTTTGCTACTCTAATTTTTCCTATTTTAGCCTCTGTTATTTTCCACACTCCTCTGAGCACCTCATTATCTTTATCTCTCATATTCTTCAATCAATCTCAGGATTGTGGCAAGCAAACCATGGTATTTCCAAGATCACACTTTACTTTTGCTCTCTAATCACATTAATTACTGTTCTCTCTCTATGTCTCTGATAATAAATATAATAATATTGTGAACTTATTGTAATTACAAAAGCCTAATCAAGGACTATTAAGCTTTTCTTCTCATTTAAATTATTTGTATTATTTGTATTGTTTTCATAGTTTACTCTTCTTTTTTATCTAACTCTTTCTATAATTTCTTGTCATAACTTAAGTATTTCTTTGCAATAAAAAAAGCCATAAGCTTCAGAATTATATTTCTTGATATTTTCTTTGAAATATGTAGGTTTACATATAGGTAAATTTTTATTTTGTATAACAAATGAATATAGAAAATTAATATTATATCCATAAACTAATTTTTATCTAAATTATATGGTATAAACATATTGGTTGAACCTTCCATATAAAATAATCATATGTTCTTATTTATTTGTTCTAATAACATTAGCATACTTATTTTTAAGTTATTTAAATATTTTGTTTAAAATATACCAAAACATAGTGAAGATAATATTAGATATTTATTTATATTTAATTTAAATTTATTGAAAATTAATTTATTAAATAATATTATAATCTGATATAAACTTATATAATCTTGGATACAATATTTCATAGATTCTGTTTTTATAAACTATTCACTATTATAAGAATTCAAATATTTATTATATTTAGCTTGACTAATATTATTAAAATATTCAAAAGCTGGTACAAGATCTTTATAATTAAGATTACTTTCATTAATAAATCTATATGGAAATATTCCCTTTTGAGTTATAATACCAAAATTAATTATTAATTTTTTTAAACTAAAAAGTAATATTATAATATCTAATATTATAGTTTTAGTATCTTCTACTAAATAAAACTCAAAAAATATACAGAAATTATAAGAGAAACTTAATAAGAAGCTCTTACTTTATTGCTATACTATTTATACAAGTTTTTTTTATTTCTTTCATAGTCTATCTCTATTACATATGAGTTACATCTTAATACAAACTATGCTTGTTGATTCAGATTTATAACAATCATATTTGTTTTCTCAACTCTTTCTATTGGAACAGACCTTATTGGCATCTGCTATTAAGAATTTTTCTGCCTCCTTAGCCAAACTTGGAGCTGAGATAGTTGTTGCTGTTATATCTCTGTATTTTGTCTTAGTAGTGAAGACTCTTGTTTTCTCTTTCTTTATAACCTTTCTTCTTCTTATCTGCTCTTTCTCCAATGTTTGTCTAAATTTACTACTCTCTCATATCACTGCTCTATACTCCTTAGAGGTTGTTCAGCCTCTTTTATTGCTCTTCTAAACTCCTGCACAAACTTCTCTATTAATCTATTCCCCCATTCACTTTCTTCAATTCAGCTACCTTTATTGTTTTATTATCTTCTCCTTTAAACTCTTTCTTCAGATCTGCCAAAAATTCTCTTACTATTGTATATTCTAATACTCCTACTTCTAAGTCTTCTAAGATAATCTCTTTCCAAATATTTGCTAACCCTCTCTGCATATAAGATAATACCTACTAAATTTGTTCTTTTACTGTTACTTTTCTCATTCTCATTCTTATGAATATCTTACATGCTGTTAAGAATTTTGAAATCTTATTTGTAGTCCATTGAATGTTTGTAGCTTAGCTACTTCTACATTAGACCCAGTGTCAGATCAAGAGACTACTACTGCTGCTACTACTCCTGTCTCTATCAATACCTAGAGTTGTGCCTGCATATTGACAATTTGCTTCTGATATTGTTGGATGACCTGCTCCATTTGTATTTAGTTGAGTTGACTTATAATATTGTAAAGTAGTGGAAATGATGATGATAATGGTAGAGTTGGAGAAGATGATATGTATAAGAGAAGAGTAAAACCAGTGCTGGTCTCTCTCACAGATTTGTACTTGGAACTGGAATCTATCTTGGTAGATGTTAGTGAGCTCTCTTCTTGTTCCATCTTATACTGTCTACTAGCTACTACCCTCAGAAAATTTATATACAAATATCCCTAAGAAGGAAATGTCTACTTGAGATGATATTTTAAGAACTTCTGCCATTCTCCTGCATGAACTGATTACAAAAGGACCAGCAGTATGAGGCTACTATGCAAAAAAACTACTAACACATCCACAAAAGATTATACATCTGAAATACACTAGTGGGCTTTGGTGCAAACAAATGGCTAAGCTTTCTCTACTTAGTTAGTATACTCTTTAAGCCTAAGATCTAACTACTCTTCTTGACTGAAAAGTGATGTTGCTCTCAATCAAGAATGAAAAAAGAGTAAAAGAAACAATGAAAAGACTCTATATTAGGCAGTCTTGGAGTATTGGTATCAATTTTTAATATTACAACTTAAGTTCTTAAAGTAAAATAAAAGAAGAAATCTTAGAATAGATATTTATAAGAGAACTTAATGGATTTTCAAGTATAAAACTGTCTACCTTATATATGGTAGACTACTGGTCTATGCTACACTACCATTAGCCTATTTTAAAGAGCTATGTTTTTTTCTTAAGGTCAATATGTATAATATATGTTGTATGATATTATCTTGTTCCAAGACCTTCTATAATGTTCTATTATGATATATGATCATGTGACTGTGACTGATATGTAACATTTTATGATAGTCATGTTAAACCCTAACTTTAAATCTACCAATAAAAAAAATAGAAAATAAAAAAAGTTAAGTCTACTGTCTTTAACTCTGACATTACTAAAGTGGCAAAAAGAGTGAAGATCTTTAATAGTTCAGCTAGAAAACTGGTAAATGAGTTTTTATGTTGAATTTTGTTTACTAGCTTTTTCTCTTCTTCAAAATTCAAAGACTTAGCAAATCTGACATCTTATTCTACTCTCATAGTATTAGTAATAGGATTCAAAACCCTCATCCTATTACTCTCATTATCATAGTCCAACTAACACTTCTTATTCTATTTGTATAGTCTACTCAAATTTGCCTTATACTCCTAGTCTACTTCAAAAAGAGTCTTTTTGTTAACCACTTTGGTACTTGTTTGGTTCATTGACCAAATAACATGGCTAACTATATCTACTTACAAAAACTTGGACAATTGAGAAAAATAATTTATAATATAAGCACAATTCATAATTATATAGTTTTGTCATTTAGTAATCCTATTATGCTAGGATATATTATGTATAGTAAGCTTAATCTGAGTCCTTTATAAGTGAAAATAACAATAACTTTGAAACTCCTCACTAGTATACTTATTATCTTGATCAGAATAGAAATTCTTGATTAATTTGCTGAATTGTGTTTTATACTATACTTCAAACTACTTATAGGCTGTTGAAATGCCTATTTTGAACAAAAGAAAATCAATATGTATTCATCTTAAATGATCATTCATGAATGTTATATAATATTTCCTATCTCTTTTTTTTTATCTTTGTAGACTTTTAAACATCACTATATACCTTTTCACTTATCTTTGCTGACCTTTCCTCCTACCTCTGTTTCATAATTAGTATCCAAGTAGATTTACTAATGATGCAAGATTTGCAAAAATAGTTGACATTACCATCAAACTTTAACTGAAGACTAGTAATCATCCTATTATAAAAAACTTATAAACTGCAATAGGTGCAATATGACTAAGACAATGGTAGATTTGATCCAAGATAAGTGATTCAATAATACCATTCACCTGTCTTTTATTATCTGTTTCCTTTATCAGTTTGTACAAACTGGCACCATTATGAGGGATTTTTATAACTTGAGTGCTATCTAGATTATAAATAATACACTTTTTATCTGCAAAAGTAGTAGTAAAGCTAGTCTTATCAAGACTACCAATGGAGACTAGAATGTAACTAGTCTCTAATAAGTACAACACCTCAGTTAACTTCAATTATGAAATGCTTGAACCATTTGATATATTAATAACTATGTTACCTTTGCTAACAGTGCTGAAACTCTGATTGTTACAGTATATAGAGGCTGTGGTGAGATATCTAGAATTTTTGAGAAAGCATTATAATAATGAGAAATATGATGACAAGTGTCTGTTACAACTCAAAGACCTTAGAGTAGGTTAATGGAAAAAACCTTGTATTAGGATTAATATAAGAGAACTTGATAGAGAACTCTGTATAGGATTATCTACCTTATATACTAAACTATGATGGTCTGTGCTACTACTTCCCTAGCCTACCCTAAATGACCATATGTTGTATGATGTCATTTTTCCAGAATCTTCTATACTCTTCTCTGTGACCTCATGACTTGTGACCATTACTGTGACCATGTTATCTGATGTGACTGATGTGTAACAGTGTGATCATGATGTCACTCTAACCCTAACTCTAAATCAAATAAAGAAAATAAATGAAAAAGAAAATTAAATGAAAAAGCTAGTGTCTAGGCTTCATATGTCTGACAGTGTCTAAGTCAAAAATTCCAACTTATATAGAGATAAGTAATCCTTGTATCTGGCCAACAGTAATTTTGTTTTTACTAACATCATAAATATCAACAAGTTCTTTCTTAGCCTTAAAATACTACTCTTCTTTAAGCTTGCCAACCTGCATTACTATAGATATTGATATTGAGTTTTTCTTTATTATATTTGCTAACATTCCTATACCAGATTTCCTGCTATCTTGGCTACTAATATCTTTACTAATCTCATTCTGTTCATGATTATTTTGCTTTAGGCATTTCTTTCACTAATAATTAGTACTTTCATACTTTTTTTTCTCTTGAAGGGCTTTTTTCTTCCTAAGCTTTTTCTATTAATATCTATAGCATTATCTACTTTAATCCTTGAAAAGGACTTAGTCTTATCAGTATGTGATTGCTTCCATTTATTAGTAACTATAATAATCAAGATATTGGAGTCAATAATGTAGTTTAGAGGAGAGTAAAGATGCATAGCTAATAGCTAAGCAGAAGCAAAATTTGAAATATAGCATAATAAGGAAGACAAGATTGTTGTAGCAACCACTTGCCAGAACAGCACTTGTAGTATGCTAACTTCAGCAAAGTGTCAAGATCATTGACAGTAGACTTCATTTTTTTATTTTCTCTCTTTTATTTTATTTTCCTTTTTCTATTTTTAGAACAACTCGGGTTAAGGTTTATCAGTCACGCTGTCACATCAGTCACAACTTGATGGTGTAGTCACAAGACTGATCATGGGACTTAGGAGAATAGAGTAGAAGGTTCTGGAATAAAGTAATGTCATACAGCATGGACAACACATGTTAGCCTCCTGTCATACACATGGTTATTAGGGTAGGGTGCACAGTAGTGAGCACAGACCATGAGTAGTAGTATATAAGGTAAACTACTTTATACTAGGAACTCTATTAAGTTCTCTTGTGTCACTCAATACAAGAGTTGTTCTATTGCTTAAAACCCTTGAGCTTTAGTTCATAACACAAAGTTCTCAGTAGGCTATCTAGTAGTGGGAATTACAAGAGAACTTGACAAGGAGCCCTCGCTGTATTGCTACCCTATTTATATAAGTTACAGATAGTCCATGCTACAACAATGTGTTTATCTCATGTCTACTCTACAGTGACTGTGCAAGACTGTGCATCCTGCCCTAACGTCTATATGTCCTGCATGTGGTAGCAATGTGGTGTACATGCTCCCTGATATCATTGTCTAGGCTCTTCTAGCCTTGTAGACCCTTCTAGACCACTTTAGGCCTATGACATCATCTCACATGACTTCCAGGTCACATGCTCTTTTCCCATTGTAGACTAATAATAATACTACTGTCCTATTTTTGTCCTAACCCTAACCCTACCAGAAGTCTGTCCACTTACTCGTATTATAACAAAGATGATGCTTCAAAAATTATTGTCATTAATGATGACTTCAACAGTAAACAGCTTGGCTCACTTTGAACAAAGTTCTCCAAGAAAGAGTTAAATATCTCTCTTATTAATAACTAGCTATAAATTCACATCATAAACCTGTCTGTGAGAATACTTCTTTGTAAGTGTAATTCTTTATAATAGCATTCTATATTTCTTGGACAGTACTATAGACTGATATTACAATTAAGATTGAGTCATAAATTCATTGTATTAGCAAGAATTTTGTAAGACTTTCATTTTGTTCTTAGGTTTTAATCATCTCAGAGATGACTATAATAATGGAAGTAGAAGAAAGAGAAGGAGTTTTGGGACTAGTACCAGTATCTTTAGGATTAATAGCTGCCAGTATAGTAGGTAGGAGTAAGAATCTAGAAGGAAATTCTTTTGGGCAAGGACAATTGCTATAAAAATAGCCCTAAAATATCTATTCTTAGACAGCTATTTTACTGTCTAGTTTATTTATTTCTAGCATGTCCAACTTTGGTACAAACAAATATATTACATTGTTTACTATAGTAGTTATAATGAAATATTTGAGTGAGCACAATAGGAATTCTTTTCAAGGTTTAGCAATAGCTAGGGTCTATAACTTGTAAGAAATAGTAATAACTATATAATACTGCTAGCTTAAGTATAATGATATCTAGAAAAAGTGTCCATACCTCAGTTACTTAAAGTAGTACAGGAACTAAGGTGTACAAGTAATATAGCACTAATATATAAAATAACAAGTAACTAAGGTCTAAGCAGGTGGTCCAAGCATTAGACTCATAACTGGTTTGTCATTCCAATACCTTTATCATAATTTGAGAATAGTTGTCAGAGAATATCAGTAATACTGTAAGTTTAGATTTACTTTACAAAGACTTAGTTACACTTCTAAGCTGATAATTACCTAAACTAGTCCATAATAGACTGATAACTGCCTCTACTTTATTCTAATCCCTATTGTCTAGTCTGTTATAGTAGTATTATTGTTAGAAACAGACTAGCTACTGAACCAGTTATGCTAAAAGTACATAATGTCAAGCTTAGCTTTAACATCTAGCTGGTACTATATGTTATAACTCAAAACCCTTAGAGTTGGATTAAGAGGTAATCTTGTATTGGGTAACACAAGAGAACTCGATAGAGTTCCAAGTACAGAGTAGTCTACCTTATATACTAATCCCCATGGTCCGTGCTAACTACTGTGTACCCTACCCTAAATGACCATG
>Ga0157364_1001635_pt1 | contig 19446 bp, 6 predicted proteins | sample AttsexASBM2_FD_111476 | JGI IMG/M metagenome (GOLD analysis project Ga0157364, IMG submission 111476) | Fungus gardens microbial communities from leaf cutter ant in Ribeirão Preto, State of São Paulo, Brazil - Atta sexdens ASBM2 | ecosystem: Host-associated > Fungi > Mycelium > Unclassified ...
TGTGTGTGTGTGTGTGTGTGTGTGTGTGTGTAGTTAAATAGTTTCATATTGTTTTATAATTAATGTAACTTACATTTAATTAATAAGGATTTATATATAGATTTTATATAGATTAATTTCACAAATCTTATTGAATTACTCTTATAATAATTTATTTCTAATAGTATTTTATTTCGCAGTAAATTTTTTTCATGATATAAATTTGAAGTTTTCTTTTAATATAATAAATGTATTGCATGTATTATATATGAATGTTATTGTAAACAAAAATGTTCAAAGTTGCAATAATTTATTTCAATTAATTTTTATTTTAATAATCAAGCAAACAGTATTGTTTAAAATGATTCAAAGCATTTTATCGAAAAGTATCCGATAGGATGCAGAGATTGTCAAATGACGGCAGCGAAGAATATTGGCAATGACATTATCTCGAAATTAAATCGTTCTAAGCTAGATAGATACACTTTTATCGATACTTGGTTTTGTTATCGCGCTTATGGCATGAACTGTCTCCCGTGGAGAACATGATTCTCGCTGCAGATGCTATTTATGATAATCAAATGGTCGATGCGGATCATTGATAGAAGATGCGATTGTGTGTGCGTGGGTGCGTGGTCTTTAATGGCAATTCGCTTTTGTGCCGCCATGTAATAGATGGGTCGAATTGATAAATCTATTTACATCCCCCACGTATATGTCATATCGAGTTTATAAGCGATAACTGCAGGGTCATTTTTTTTATGTGCTTTAATCGAGTCGATTAATATTATATGTATCAGGATAATTATAAAATTTTATCATTTCGCACGAAGAGTAGCGCGATAATTAACGTTATCGAAGTAAAAGCAAAATTTTAGCGGTTAGTTAGATAAACAAATAAATGGATTATTGCAACAGGGTTACACAATAAAAATCGAATTCATGTTGCTATATTAATGTTACTATCGCAGAGTCAATTTGATACCGCGCATCGAATTTCTCTACGTAACGTAAATAATACGTTTGATTATAATCTTGTTATATAATAAAAAAAGTATTGCGAATTCTCTGCAGTAGTAGATAAGCCGCTTGAAATAAAATTGTTTTTCATGTAACTAAATTTTTTTATATATGGTTTTTTTTATAACACTATCATTGAAATATAGATTATGTACGTAAATCCTTTAGTTTGTAAAGCGATCTGCAGATTCAATGGAAAGTGAATGCTTCTGGATTTAATTGAAAATGGGATTAAAAATTTTCATTTCTTAAGCTGGCTACTTTTTTTACTCTTTGTCATGTCTATGATATTAAATGAGAAATCTAGATAGAAATTGAGAATTGATTTAAAAATACAATTTATTGAATTGAAAAATTTTAACTTTATTTATTTGTCACTATAGATCAACGTTTTTCAATCTTTTTTAATTTGTCGATATATATTAAATAACTTCAAATTTATTGAGACACATCATTAATCTCTCTCCAATCTTTTTCTTTCATACACACACACACACACACACATACACACTATATATATATATATATATATATATAATGGAGAGATATATATATATATAATGGAGAGATTTTGCTGAAGTATTCAAAGATTGAACTTATATATACAAATCCGAAAATAATTTTGTTGGATCATTAAAATTTTTAGGTAGGACGCTCAAACTGATTGCTAAAAAATCAAAATTTTTTTACTTATTTCTAAAATTTTCACAGAATACTTAAAGACTTTTTGTGGCATACTGATTAAAAAATCTTGTTATAAATTTAAAATAAAAATTTGTAAGATAGTGTGATCTATTAATAAAAGACATTATATAAACGTTACTGTGTAAACATTATTAATAACATATGTTGTTTAATTATGCTATTATCTATTCAAACATTATTCGGCACCAACAGAGATTCAAACTTTCGAAAAAATATGAATTTTTTTCGGAATCCAGATCCAATGAACAAAATTTGTATTCGAGATCTTCTTGTAACGAAAAGTGGTATGCTTGGCATAGAAAATAAGAGCTATAGCGCACATGGCGGAGCTTTCATTTAAGTCAAGTCGATTCGTAGCCGGTCGGAAGCCAGAGAAACTGAGAAAACAAAATGAGCAACCATCAAAATCCGGCAACGTGAGGTACTCCATTCTGCGGCTTTCGAATGTCTGATGACGAGTACGCTGAAGGTACGGATGCGGGAAACGATTTCGGTCATTGTATAGGTTCGTGCCTGAACGTATGAGAAACTAAGCTGTAGGATCTAGGAGGAAGTGGGATATTCTACTTCGCGGGATATTGGACAGATGAGGGGTCGTTGGGCGAGAATGATGGGTGAATGTCCGCTGGGAACTCGACGTGCACCATCTTGGGTGCACAGTTGTGGCGGATTCTCGCATATGGTGGATGGACAAGTTGGAACCCCGGCTTGAATTACCTATCGTGCATACAGGATAACTGGCAGCTGACTTGAAGATGACAGTTTGCGAGTGAATTGCGAGGACGAACACTTTGCATATGGAAACTTTGCTCTCGATAAGTTTGGATCACTATTATCACCGACCAAATATTGAAATATACATAATTAACAATATAATTAAGAAATAACAATTGTTGTGTTGACCTCATAGCAGAAACGATGATAAAATGAATCGCGTTAAAAAATATATTAAAATCCTTTCAAATTAGTTGAACCTTTTTTTGAATGAAATCATTAATAATAAGTTTCAATAGAAACCGCTACATGAATAAATCCAATAAGTAAAGCTATACAGTTGATGCCGGATCTTGGTGCTCAATAATAATTCTATGTAAATTTTAAATACATTTTTTAGTTGCATAAATTGCGCGTCTATTGTTGTACTTGGAACGCGATCGCAAACTGAAGCTAAAATATTAATGTAAGTACCTTTTCATGTTAACATCAATCTCATTTTTAACATCAAAATAGATTACTTAATTAATCAAAATTAATGAAATATCATGCATCAATTTTAATCATGTGATTTGTTTTGACATTAAAATGAGCGTCAAGCGTTAGCATAAAATTGTATATCACAAATTAAATTGATCGTTAATTTAATAATGATACTAAGCATTTTAAAACACTGCAAAGGAATTACTGCGAAAAAAATATCTTAAATTGATAATCAACTTAATTTGTGATAATATTTCAGTTTCAATTTATGATTGTATTTCAAGTCCGACCATAATCGGCGCATTACAGCTTGTATAATTAAAAAATATATTTAAAATTTATATAAAAATGTTATCAAGCATCAGAATCTTCTCTCTCTCTCGACTATATGTAGTACATTTTATTAATTTAGTTTGAATTATTGTTGGATTATTACATGTAATATCAATGACATTTCTTATATTTATTCTTATTTATGAAATCTTAGCGTAAAATGCAGGACGAATAAATGCCAGCAAAAATCAATATAAAAATCAATAACGATTAATGATTTGTTGCTGCAGATCTTATGTTATTTCGCGCAACATTTTACTTTCATGCACTTCGCGCTGGTGATTAGATTTGCAGAGATATTGCTGTGAAAATCTGCACGTTAATCATGTTAACAGACATGGTACGGTATTAAAATACATCTGGGGCAACAAAAAGTCTCCGGCAGTCATGGGTCGAGAGATTTTACAAAATGGAGAAGATGGAAGATATCTCATTTTGTGGAATAAATGAGTTTAAGATTTTAAAAAAGAAAGCAATAGAAATTACGATATTTCACACAGGTGTTCTACAATAAGCACAAATTAATTAAATAAGAAATTAGATAAACGAAAATTAGAGAATAAATTTTACAATATATATCTGAGAACGTTGAAAAATCGTGCTACGAAATTAAATCGTGCTTAGAAATTAAAACCAGATATTAATAATAATTTTACACGTAAAAAACCGTTTAACATATTATAAATTTTTAATGTATTTTTCCCGAATTGAGAAAGATATTCATATATGAGTGATGCATGATGTAATAGAAATCTAAGTTTATTTTAACGTCTGGAAGAAATGTTATACAGTTAAAGGAATTCCACAGAAGATAAATATAATGTCTTACACAGTCCATTCTTTCTAATTTTATGTGACCCAATTAAAAGACCATGCATAAAATTAACTCCGTCGCAACACATTGTTTTATGCTAATTATTTTACGGGCATGGTAACTCCGACTTCGTTATAATTAAACTTTAAAGAGGTAAGACACTCAGTTTAATGTGGAGTTAAAAATTATAATCGGTTGTCGTCCTAAAGACATTTGCTGGGAAATAATGAAAGAAGCCAGGAATAGAGTATCAGAATGGCGGAGAAAATGGGCCTCTATAGACTATTCCACTTCGTGGCCTGGATAAATGAAGCAAGCGCTTTGAGAGTGCCGCGATGGCTAGCGATGCCATTGCAAGGCGTAATACAACGCATACTTGCATAGTTAACTATCCAAGTAAAATATCCACTATGCGCAATTGCGTTGTATTTGTGGCGCGTATCTGAAAACGCCATGAATGAAATAGAACCTTGCCTATCGCGATTCTATGAGGCGAATTGTGATTTTCATTCAGAATAACGTTACGAGAGACATTGGTTTCCTCAGAAAATTCATTTTCGGATTAACCTTAGAATATTATCGTTATTAAGTAATACATTATTGCTATCATACGTAAATTTCACGTACAAGTGAGCGTCATTGAGTGCTTTCAATCATTCAGAGTTCAATTTGCTATGTTAAAAACAAGGACAAGTTGTCAGCTTTTAAAAATTCTGTCCGTTATACAGGTACTTATATGATTTTGGACTCTTTAGTGGTCAATATTATAACAGACAGCGTGATAAATAATTTCACTTTTTAAGCAATTTTACATTAAGCTTTTTTGTGTTATCATATATTTTATTTATGTATTATAAGGAGCCATATATACACATAAAATTTGATGATGTACTTCACATCATTTCATGATTGAATTTGATAATTATGAAAAGTGTTTATGCTTTCTTTCTTTTTAAGTTAATAATTAGGTTATTTGTATTTAATCCTCTATGAACCAGGCGGGGTAACCAAGCCAGGGGTGGGCAAAATACTCAAAAAATTGTATTTAAATACAAAATACTCTTAAAGTATTCAAATACGAAATACACTCAATAAAATAAAAATGTATTTAAATACATTTGTACATACAATACGTATTTTAAATACATATTGTATTTCAAATTCTGCCCATTCCTGGCTGAGACACAACGCTAGAGGTGCATTCCGTTTCACGCATAATGTACATGATGCATCATTTATCCTTGTTGTTCAATATGTAAACAAAGATGAATGATGCATTATGCACATCAAGCGTGAAATGGAACGCACTTTAGATTGAATCAACAATGTGCAATTTTAACTTCCATCAAAAAAATTTTTACATAATTTAAATGTATTTAGTATTCACAAATTTAAAATACAAAATACTAAAAAAAAATATTTAAATACAAAATATAAAATATTCTCAAAAAAGTATTTAAATACGAAATACAAAATATAAAAATGTATTTAAATATGTATTTTAAATACATATATTTCAAATTCTGCCCATCTCTGGGTGTAACCCCAGCAAGATGAATTTCTATAACTTCTTAAAAAGTACCGCGCGCATGTTGCCGGTTTCGTGCAACTGGAAAATTTATTGTTACGAATCATACTGAATTATAGTATATGAATGATAGTATATTATGATGAAGTATGGAATATATCCACATATGATTCATATTGATTTTCCACCTAGTTCGCGGAGAGTTATAAGAGTCTAAATTATAAATACTTTGTCATTAAAAGTGAAATGTATAAACACTTTGTTACATTAATTAAGAGTCGCCTAGACTTTTATTCTAGAGTTAGGTACAAAAACGAGAAGAAATATTTGTAATAAAATTGCAGTCCGAATTTAATTTTGCAAATTAATTATCTATATGCAAGTTTCTATAATGTTAAATGTAAGCTTGGCAAGTTGCGATGTGCAGTCACGACTTAACTTCACGACCAAGTAAAAAGTGAAGCTGTACAGGATTATTTTCAGTGGTGGTAGTCCATTTGATAGACCAAACCAAGCGGTGTTGGAGAATAAAATTTTTCCCGTTGGAAAAGCCACTGTGAATAAAATCTGGATTTCTCGCTAGAATAAATGTTTTGTTTAAGATTGGATCTTGTGTGCTTTAGAAAGAATAACTACAAACGAAAGTCCAATGGCAAATATTTGTTCGAAGTATTACGACAGTTTGTGTAACGGATAACAACGGACATGTGGATAATGGGTCTTCGTAGAATAGATGTTAGATATTTTCAGCTTTTTCATTCGATCTTTCCATCTTTTTACCTTATGCTTTATATTTAAAGAATGTAGTTATCGATAAAGATTACGGTTTACACAAATTCTGCGCGCAGTTATAGAATTGAAAAATGTATTCGTACATGAAAAAAATATGATTTTGCTGTAGTATTTAAAAATTTAATTACAGATTTGAAAATAATTTTGTTGGACCATCAAAATAATTATGTAAAATGTTTAAGCATAATGAGCAGTATTACAAAATATTTTAACACTCTAATAACTATTTTGAAGGTTTTACCTAATTATTTTGATGGTCCAACAAAATTATTTTCTACGAGCTATATCTTTAGATACTTTATACAAAATTATTCTTTCCATGTAAATCTGCATATGTAAGTATTATTAAGCACCAAAATCCGCTTCGATCGAAAATATAATTCTTTTTATTTAATTCACTCTTTAATTTACTCAGTCTAATTTTATATAACTTATATAACTATTTATATACGTCTCCTTGAAAAATTATGTTCTCTTATTTATAATTATTGATTATTACAGCAAGCATCTTCACATATTTCGAGTCGGAATTCGAGGTTCAAACCCTGACTGAAATGATAATATTCACAATAAGTTCTGTGCAGTGTTTTAAGATGTTTATCAATATCATTAAATTGACAATCAATATAATTTATGATATTTTTTCAGTTTATGATTTCATTTCAAGTTCGACAAAATATATTTGTAAATCTACATTTAAATATTATCAAGCATTAAGATCTTCGACTGAAAATAGGATTTTTTTCTTTAATTTGATATTTATATAAATTTTGTCTCTTAGGTTCTTTGTCCTTGTTAAAGCGTTTGTAAGTATATTTGCATTTTCGGACCATCTTGCACGTAAACGCATTGTCATTTGTCAAAATTACGGAAATGTCGCGACGCAGTGTGAATTATGAAAGACTGTTGCTACTACGCGCTGTAGAAGCTCACCAGTTATGCCAGAACATATGAATGATGTTAAACGCTTCCTTCGAAAGGAAGTGTTACCGGTTGCATTAAATTCGCTTCGGTTCGAAGGCGTAATGGCTTCGCTCGCAGCATCCGCTATTTCAATCCTATCCCTTTGTCTCGGGCAAAACGCATAATCTCCCGGTAAGCGTGTTACATTCTATATTCACGTAATGGCGGGAAATAACGTTGTCGGTGAAATAGCTCTTAACGATTCTGAATGATACCACGAGACGATGAATAGAATATTCCGCAGCAGGTGGCGGCGACAGGATAGTATAATATCTTCGTGCAAACTATCGAGAAACGACAGCCACAAATCGTGATCGACCGTTTCGCAAATACGACCGATCGTGACGGGAAACAAATGCGAAAGGGAAAAGGAAAAGAGGAAAGAGAAGGTCCAGATCGACCGCGTTCGGCTCGTAAATGTCGGGGATGTCGAGAGACTGTGCGCGGCTTTTTACGAGTTCCCAAGTGCGGAACTTGCATTTCTTTCTGATGCGAAAGGGGAGTGGGATAAGGCAAAGCCCTATTCGCCGCAGGTTTTATTCAAATTCTCTTCGCCCCTAAGCACCAGCTGCGCCCCATCCCTTTCTGCGCTCCTCGGCGCGGTTGATTCAGGAAGGAAAAAAGTTGCGCGAAGATCTACAGAATCGCGTGACCACACGATTCTGTTTTGTCACGAACGGAATCATCTCTCTCGAGTGTTCGAAGCTTTTCTTGGAGAACGGCATTAAGGTTACCGAACTCTCGTAATAGAAAGATCACCAAGAAGATCTCTATGGAATACATTAGAAATAAGAAAAAGAATAATGGAAAGATTTATGTTTTTTTAAACGCCTCATTTTCAGATTCTCAAATACAGGATAATTGAAAAATTTGATTACAAAGTTTTGTGTTTATCAAATTATTACTATTTATTATAGGAGTTTTATTATTAGAGAAGTTTATCAAATTATTACTATTTATTATTAGAGGTAGAAAGTTGCTGTTATTTATCGTCTTTAATATCACCTTTAATATCTTATAATACTTTAAGATATTAATAATAATAATTAATAATAATATTTTTAATATTTTAATGTCAGATTTTCGTCAGTTGGTGATCACTCGATTGGATATGGAAGAATTTATTTGTGGAAAGCTGCAAGGCAGATCATTAATGGATTCCCGAAGCGCCTTAAATATTATATCAAAACTAAAAGTGTTAATTATTATTTTTTGATATACTATTTTTTGATATACTAAGATATAATTAACACTAATTCAGAATTCGTTTTTAGTAAAAAATATACATTACCAATAATTAATAAACCTGTACTCTGTAATCATAAATTCTTTTTGTCATCCTGTTGTATATTAACAGTATATTTATTTTGTTTAATTAATCAAGTAATTTGATTGCGAATAAGTGACATGATAATTTATGATTAAATATGGAAAAGTACAATGCTAGTTTCATTTGCTTTCTATTATTTGCTTATGATAAATTAAGCAGAAAAAGAGATCACAAGAAAATAATATTCGCGTTTATCTCTCAAATAATGTTCTATGCTTCTCGTGAAACTTTTTAACATAAGCTTAATTAAAATTATAATGAAAGTTACCACTATAAGAAAGATACTTTATCTGTTCTTGTATTAATAAACGAAGAAACATGTGTTTTTATCACATCGTTTAATCATTTTTATTATTATAGATGTTTAATTAAGAGGTTACGCTCGTTTAGTAATACGTGGCTATATATACGCTGAAGACTTACCACTTTCGGAGATTAAATTGTATTCGCGGTGTATTAATGAAAAGATGAGCGCTAAAAGTCAAGAACTTTATCCTCTTCTTCACCTACAACTTATTGAATAGAAATCTGGTTACATGTATATTGTCAGACCGCCATTATTAAATTGAACGACTAGCGCAATGATATATCCTGGCTTCTTTATGTAGTCGAATAAAGAATGAATCGCGTGGACCAAGACTTTTCTTAACAGACAAACTCTTTCTTAAAACGTCTCCAACTGTTTCAGTCTTAACTTTGTGAGAGTTTTTTTTTTAAGTCTATATACCTATTTTGCTAATAAAAAAATGAGAATTAGAATGCCAACTACGTGAATCCAAATATCGCGCCATTAAAAATATTTTTAAATTGAAAGAATCATTAATGAGAAATATAAAAATTATATGCATATTTATGTCACTGATTCGTGCTTCAATAGAATGAGCTACAGTGTACGTACTAAGAACATGTTTTTGATTTTTCCTCTTTGTGAAAATCCTTGTTTTCAACACTTTATTTTTCATACATTTGCACATACCGATGGACGACACTAAGTATCTTTTAAACGCAATGAAATGATAATTTATCGCGGCATGAAAATCGAGTTTCTCGAGAAGGTAATTTCTTCTTAATGTCTTGTCTGTGACTAATGTTCTTGCGCGTAAGCTATAATTCCACCCGTAGTTAGATGCATCATTTATTTCTAAGAGAACTTACGTTATTCTTCGAGTTGCTGTTACCAATATTAAAAACCAATATACCTGATAAAATAGACATAGCAGCTTTATTTTAATCCTAATACATAATATAGAACATTCAAAAATTTAGCAAACTTTTAGAAATATGTTGAAATAAATTCTTTTTTGTTTCTCAAAAAATTTTGTTAATATTAATTTTTTTATAATTAATTCTTGAATTATATAAATTTAAAAAAATATCCTTTATGTTTCAAAATTAGAAAATAAGATTTACTATATTTGTTTTCTTCGCGAGATTAATTTTCAAGAAAGAACTTTACTAATTATGCAAAAACTGATTTCAATCAAACTGATTGAAATTGTGATATTCTTTAGCTTATGAGATATGCTGATTAAAACTTTCCATAAACACAACCATAAAAAAATGTCAATTTAATGTAGAGAAACAAATAAATAAAAGAAGCTTGGAGATATCTTATCATTAATTAATTCCATAGCTCATTACATAAATAAATAAATAAATACTAATATGTAATTGCATATTTTTAGGAAGAAAATCATTAGATTTTTAAAACACGATCATGATTTCGATTAATCACTTCAGGATATTACGATTTTCAGACGGTATTATCATGAATGAAGTGACCATGTCGCTGCAGTTCTCTAGTTTTCGGTGGCTGATTATAAAGTTTGTGTTAGTACCGTAATTGCGGTGTCGTAACAAGTCTGACGAAGTACATGGGAAGCAAAACAAATACCTGCACACACGGAAGTTACAATGCCTGTAACTAATTACGGACAGGAAATTAATCCTTTAAAAGCTTCTGTTCCTTTTAGAGCTTGTTACATCTTTGCGTAATCTTCTTACGGAAGTAAATTAGTTTCAATAATAGTAACATACGTATATAGGTTATAGAGAAATCATTCGTATTCGGTTATGTTTTGCGTAAAAACCTATTAGATACGTTATACTGTTACGAATATTATATTATCATTGTAATTATTACATATGCCAATAAAAGCAACATAGATATTAGTTACTTATACGCGCAAGTTATAAATTATTATAATTAGTTAGTTAATAACATAATTAACTACAATACAATGAGACAGTTAAATATTGTGATTATCCAAATAATTATTATAGTCAATATTTCATGTATTACGCTATAGTTATTATTATAATGAGATGATTATTAATTGAGCTTTAAATTTGTGTGCAAAACTATACTTTCATTTTTCAATTAAATATTTTGAAATTATTTTATCGCGTACTCGTACTACTCTTTTATCAGAATTAAGTTCTATTTAAATAATAATTTGTATCGAGCGTTATTGATTGGACCGTACAAAATATTTCTTTAATTATTTACATTTTATGAAATATCTAAAGCGCAAAACAAATAAAAAATATTATATAAAGTTATAATAATAATAAAAATACTAGAATATATTGTAAATAAAATGTAATTTATAGTAAAGTATAGTTATATAAGTATATTGTAGTTAAAATGTAATTTATAATAAAGTCATTCTATGAATGCCCAGATATCATAGTTAAAGTTTGCACATTAAATTCGGAGAATTTTTGTGTTTATACTGTCTCGTTAAGTAACATCTACAATATATGTATGCATTTATTTATACATGGATTGATAGGAAAAAGCACGAATCTACGAAAATTTCACCGGTAGAAAATAAATGCTTTGAGAAGAGCAGATTTATCTTGAGTTATGCCGGCCAATAGATACGGCGTCCGTTGGTCAGACGTATTTTAGCGAGCAATAGTTACCGCTACTACAATTCATGCGGCAGGAAATCGGATGAACTGATTAGATTTCAGATACGGACGACACTCGCGGCGACATTATGCAGCAGCGAATATAAAGCTCTATACCGCGATCTTTATCTAAATTGTAAACTTTGATGGTATTTCCCGCGCGATATTAGATATTCAATACGCCAAAATTAAATTTACCGCGAAATTTAATTTTGATATATTGAAATGTACGAGTAATAATAATAATGAAAAGAAATTTATTGAATGCAATAATGTAACAATAAGAAATCTTATCTAACAATGAACGCAATTGTAAATACAAGAAAGTTGCAACTGATATTTCGAATTGATATTTAATCTTTGGTAATTTAGATTTTCTAAAATAATATATGAAATGGAATTTAATTTAATTTTCAACGATCGCGCGACTATATAAAAGATACCGTTTCATTGGCGTTTTTCGCCATGTTTCTTACATAGATGAATTTCGCACTGGATTTATCGATTTTAATAAATTTATGGGTCACGCAAAGATTTTCGTGGCTTATCATTAAAGAAGTGGGGAATTTATATACGTTGGATAATAAATTAATATCGTTTGAATGCTATTAAACAAAACATTTTAGTCATCGATTATCATAAATTGATAGTTCTATTCTCATTTAGTACTATCATCATCAAGTTCATGATTTCCACCGCTCACAAGTCAGTATATGGATACAGCGGTTTATCACGTGCGTTTAAATACGTGTAAGCACATACACGCGCAAAGGCATCGTTACTAAAGGTACGGCATTTAATTAAAATATTAAATGTAGCGTTAATGCTAGCAGTATAAAAGTATCTAAAAAAAATATTACTGTGGGATTTTATTGTATTATTAATTTTTATAACATGAGAATTGGGATATTAATCTCCTTATAGAATTTATCATTGTCAGAGAATTACTCTATTTTATTCAAGATCAATAAATTTTTTTTAATAAATCATTTATAATTTTCCTTTTGCTGATTAAATTACTAGTTATGTCGTTTTGTTCAATAGAGAACTATTATTGCTTTTAAATATCATGCAAGAGATCACATAAAAGTTGCATGATACTTACTTTGATGTTAGCATTCGATTGCAAAATCTTCTTTTTTATATTCCTAAATTCCTGGATCCAACTGTCAGTTTTCTTTTTTCTATATTATGAATTTCAATGATCAAATTTATCTACGATGCACTGCGCAACCAAAAAATACGGAGCTCCCGGAGCATTGTCCTTTCCGTCATGAAACCGAGTCGTTACCGCGAGCACGTCGATAATTGGCGCGTGCAAAATGTGTACACCTGCAACGGCGTTGTCACGCCATAGGTTACACTGTACGTTTGCGTTTGCAGCGGTCCCGAAGCCGCGCGTTTCAGCTTCCGCCGTCGACTGACGATCGCTTTTGTGCACGGCGCCTGCGCCCCTTCTCATCCACCTACGATATCATGCAGCGTACACTATGCATCTTCGTAAACCTCGCAGTCAAGAACTTGCAATAGGACGAATGAGAACTGTCACCAAAGAATATCGATATATTAATTTAGTCATCATTAGAAAATGATCAACAGACGATGATCTAATTATGTGGAATGAGAGCAATTCTGTTTGTCATCGCTTCAATACTTGATAATCCTTTTGTTAATATATAAGTACTACTCGAATACTTATATCGAATTTTAAGCAATAAAACTTTTTATATTTTTGTGTGAATTCTATTACGATGCCTCCAAAACTTCGCTCTTCGAAATAAGGCTGATGATTTGTTCCGAAGACAATCGGAGTTTTGAAGATTCCAAGCTTCGGTACTTCAATCTCCGAAGGATTAAAGTTATATAATTACAATTTAATAAGTTAATAATAATAAATACATTTTCATTAAAAAATACTAATTCATTTACAAATATATATGTCACGAATTTTCATTTTTTTTTGTATAAATAGATATTTTTTGAAGCTTTGGCACTTTAAACTTTGGCAATTCAAAATTAACTTCGGAGATTCGAATTCTTTCGAAGTCCTGGTTGTCAAAAATAATAGCTTTACTTTGAACAATAAAGGACAGTTTTACACAGATTATCTTATTTCCACTTTTACATTTTCAGCGGAAACCTTGAAAAACACAGTAATAAAAAGATGAAAAATTGACAAGTTAATAAAGTTATAATGAAAGTTATCATTAGGATTAATAGAATACATTTATCGATAAATATAATATTTTTTTTGATAAATCAAGTTCTCCTAATAAATAAATTAGTTGAAAACAGCTTCTTTAATAAATGGCCTAAAATGATCGGGAAATAATAAATGTAATAAAATAATTTTGTAATTATTTGCAATTATTAAAAGAAAAAAAATCTCTATGTTAAAAATATATTTCACTTCATCTTATCTATTACAATCTATGAAATTTTACACTTGTGACATCTTTTTTAGTCTATCAATAATTTTGAATAATCAATAGTTTTAAATTGATTTCATTGTCGCGATTTATTATAAAAAAGTAATTTGCACATCGCGATCATTTTGTGTGTCAGGGTTGATCGGCCATCCGTGATTTTCGAAATTAATGCGTCAAGTGGGGCCTGCGAATGTTACCGTTTGTATATTCGCTGGAAATTGAATTTTCAGAGCGTTGCACCGTGTGTAGGCGCGACATTTCACTGGGAAATTCGTCCCATTAAACACGACGCAATAAGGGCGTTATAATTATGACGGGCGAATAAATAAGGACGCACGTTAACCAACGAGTGTGTAAACACAGTTCTCTGCGACGCGAAACAAGGTATCGCGTGAGATAATAAAATACAGTCGACGCTGTCGAAGCTTTTGATTGTTTGAGATTAAAATAAAGCCGCGAGTTGCTTCCTCGCTAACGAGTCGCCGCGCTTAATTGGCAACGAGCTTGGCTCCGCGAAAATTTCGCAAGCAGAGATAACGCGCAAATCTTCCTTCGTTCCTTCAAACTGCGTGAAAGTAAAAATTAAAACTGAAGCTTTATTGTCAATTATTCAATTTATTAATGTTACGTAATTTAATGATTAAAATACTATCATTAATTATTGAAAAATTTTATTATAATGCTGAATATTATAAGAAAAGCAAATCATCAATCTGTAAATGGAGCGTGATTCACCTGGCATCATCATTATTCTGTATATCATTACAATACTGAAAAAAATACTAAATTTTAATAAATATTTGTTCGAATGAATCCAATTGTAAGTGAGTATTTATTAAATATAAACATATATTTATTTAATACAAAATTATTAATTTGATTTACTTATTTATTTTATTATTGAGTAAATATTTATTGTGAGTGTTTACGTAATACTATTAAAAGAAATATGAATTAAGATTCAGTAATTTTTTTTTAGCGTTTTATTTTCCGATCTCTTTCCATCTCTCAGAGCATTAGGATTTGCATATTAGTAGAGTGAATCAAATGAAATTTAATTTGATCATATGAATAACGACTGTTTTAGCATTACATATCGTAATTGATGAATAGTGGTTTTTTTGATTTATTAGCGATATCCAATGAAATGTAATTCGATTACATCATGAATAACGTACTTATCTTAACAATAGATCTCTTAATTGATGAATCTATGTTTCTTGATTTATTTTATTATAGCTTTCATTCTTCATTTTCGTTTTGTGCAAATGAATTTGTCACAATGTGTACTATATGAATATAAACATTTATAAAATAGTAATAAGTTAAATTAGACCGCTTATGAATAAATTAAATTAAGTATTACTTAATTAATTAGCTGTATATAAATGTTACAGTAGTTAAATATGTTATATATGGGAAAACCATATAACGGAATCCTTTAAATAAATCTCTCAAATTTGATCTTAAAAATACCGGAAATTTAATTAAAACATTTATCATAATAAAAGGTAAAAGAAAATTTACAGAGCGTAGACGTAATTTGTCGAAATTTAATTAGCTGACTTCCGGCGATATTTCTTTTCTTGATTTTGCTGAAATCGTCATCGATTTTCTATGACGTTAACGATTCGCCTTTTGCAATAAAAGTAACTCGAAGAATAGCATGTGAAAATTCGTGCCAGAAAATGATGATGTTAGGCGGAGTTGATGTTTGTGGCGGTAAAGGAAAACGCGAAGGAGAATAAAAAAAGGGGCACACGCGAAAATACTCTCTCGCGACCGTAACAGATTGGCAGTGGAAATGGCGGGTCAGCATTTTCTTGCGGGCATCGGGGCTGGGAGGCTTCAGATTAAAAGGTTCGGAGCCCGTTCGGCCGTAATAAGAGTCAGCATCTTTCTCTAGGCAATATTTCACGTCATTACACACCATTTCACCGCAATTAAGATTTGAAAATTTTGGCCGTGGTTTATCGAAGACGCCTTTTTTTCCAGTAATCGTAGTCGCTCGGCATGTGACCTAGTTTGTGGGTTAATTGTCCATAGCCTCTAACCCTTTGATAACCTCTAAACTACTTATAGAATTAATTAGCAAATACCATGTTAGAAAGCATAAATAAAAGTATAATCGTTACGATCTAATAATATTTATATTTCATATCCGATAATATTTGCAGAGTAAAACATTAGAAATCTAAGCTCAAGATATATCAAATATTATATGATGATTATAAAAATATTTATATTAGAAAATCTTTAAAAAAAATTACAGCTGTCGATTTTATATCGTTAGACAAATATCAATTTAGCCTCTATGTTCAACCATTTTTTAATCTTATAATTTATGTTGTAAATTATTATTTAATAATGATAACTTTTAATTTCGGATTCACTTTAAAGTAATTAAATAATTTTACTTGATTAAACTATCGGAAATGTAATATATCAAATGGAGATATATTACAAAAAGAAGAAAAATTGTCAGGTATATCCTTGTAACAATATCTATTTTTATTTACACGTAATTTAACGCCGAAGATTTTTATTTTACTCTTAGCTTTACTTTAATAATGTTGTTTGATTAAAATATCGGAAATGCACATCAAATAGAGATACATTACAAAAAGCAAATAATAAATTAATAAATAAATTAATAGATATATCCTTGCAGCATAATATCTAATTCTATTATAATTTATACAAAATTCAACTATAATAAACGCTCCTTCTTCTTCAGATAAATTGAAGCAAAGATCTACATTTATTTATATCCAACTCTTCGCATAACAAATATATGCAAATAGAATGCCAGCAGAAGCGACGTTTATATCCACCCTGTGGAAATTTCAATTTCGCGCCGGAGAAAAACCTCGGTGGATTGCAAAGGTAAAGATAGCACAACGAAAGTGTGAATGTAACAACGTATAAATTCCATGGGGGGAAAAACCAAGACAACTTTGGTGAGAGTGGCCATTACGTGAGCGACAGAAGTTCAGAAACGCCCTCGTATTCTTGCGAGATATGTGTCCCTATCTTTTCCCTTTACTCTTACCGAAGACGTCTTTGACACTGTGTCGATCGCGAAACTTGTAAACGACAACGACGACGAACTGATAACGTCTTTCGAATTCTGTCACTTCCTGCTTGGTGATTTTTATGAACTTTGAACGACGCTGGTACAAAAATCTGGGTCGTTGCGCATTGCCGAAGTCAACGGGACGATTCGACTTCGATCTCTGGCGTCATCTCATACTTCTGTACCTCTTTCGTGTAATCTTGTATCATACTCGAATCGCATTGGGGCCTGCACTGCTCTGTTGCTTTGAGATGGTTCGCGTGATTTTAACGAGTTTAGCAATGATTTCGTAGAAAACGATTTTAATAAATAATTTTAATAAAAATAAAAAGTTAGATACAGATTTAAAAATAATTTTGTGTTGGATCATCAAAATAATTTCGTAAAATTCTCAAACGTGCTGAATAATATTGTAAAAAGTTTTGACATTCTAGCAACTCAATTTGATCTCTCACACTAATTATTTTACTAATCATTTTACTATTCATTACTTTTACTTTTCACTAATTATTTTAATTGATACGACAAAATTTTTTAGTTAAGTATGTAGCTAAATTTGTAGATACTTTCAGCAAAATCTTTTTCGTGTGCAAGTGAATGTCGCGATATGAATGTCGCATATCAAAAATGTTGCATTCTGCATTGATATTTATTTTCCATGAGAAAATAAACGTCACAATATCACGTCATGTCAAAAAAAGTTTTTACTTACGTAAAAATTTATTCGTTTTTTTTAAATTTATTTTTGTGTAAGTTTTAATTTGATTCTGTCTTTAGCTGATCGATTCTTTTACATGGAAATAACGATTGGTAAAAAATCTTTTGCTGCATGGAAAACTGAAAATAATTTTGTTGGAACTCAAACTGATTGCTAGAATATTAAATTTTTTGCAGTATTGTCATTTTAGTTTCCAATATAATTATTTTGACAGTCAAATCAAATTATTTTCAGATATATATCCAGCAAAATTTTAAATCTTTCAAGAAAATTATTTTTTTCATGTAATAATAACGTTAATAGCTGTTATTATTTTAATTAAAATACCACTCAAAAATAAATGGTAATTTTTTTAGAGCAAACAAATAAAGATTCCAATCAAATATTTATTAAAATTTAATTAATTTTTGTTCAGTGTACGTTTTTTGAATTCAGATATACAAAGAACTAATATTCAACAGCTAAATGCATTTAGCAAGCAATTAGTTCATGATGTTATTTTTTTTACAAAAATAGCACTTATTGAAACTTTGAGTATATAAAATATGTATGTATCACGCTGTTTAAATAACTTTCTTTTTTTTGGGGAGGGAATATTAAAACTGTCCAAATCGTCTCTGGTATTACATCGATTACTCCCGAGAGTCGCATAAGCTGTTTCGATCGCCAAATACCAGCCTTCATTCGGTCGTTTTACCGTCATTTATAAATCATCACGCTCGAAGACACCTGTTCCCAATGGATCACGCTTAGAGCAGTCTAATCGGATTCTCGACGGCTCTCGCCTTCCGGTTACAGAGCCGGGATAATCGCATTGGCCGTTTCTGGTACAAGCGGCATTAGTTTATAGCGTTGATTCTCCGCTGCGGATGCAACGCGAGCGATTCGATTACAGAATCGGGGTGTATCCGCGATCACGTCGCGTCGCGTCGTGTCGCGGATCGAAGGCTGCGTCGTGCGGCGAAATTGCGTTACGCTAATTGCCAGCACCGTCAGATGGATCGTCCCCGCTTGAGCTGTATCAGATTTGCTGCAAGCTTTGCTTGTGATCTCTCCACTTTGGCTTCAATTAAGAATACCAGCAATTTCCCTTTCCCTTCCTCTTCCCTCCCCCCCCCCTTCTCCCCGGTAAAACGAACTCGCTCCTTGCATCAGACATCGCGAGAGAATCCATAATCAGATTAATCCTGTTTCATGTGGTACATTTACGCGCGATGTAGCTTTACCAGATTTCTGTCAATCAGTTGCAAAATCGAGCCAAAAATTTCAATGGCACACGTCTGTTGTTGCGCCGCACGAACGAGAGGAAATTTCATATTGTGAGTCGATTATTACGGTTTATTTTTTTTATTTTGGTACCATCGTGGTGCAACCTTTTTCGACGCACGGAACAGATTTTTATGCTGACGCGCGCAGCAATTTTTTGTTAGTTCGCCATTCGAATGGCGGCCTCACGAGAGGTGGAAAAATCCAGTTTGTATCTCTGTTGTTGCTGTGACGGGTGAGACGGATATTTGCATTTACGAGTCGATTTGGGTTTACCGAATTTGTCGACACAGCGCAATTTTTTATTCTTTCTATCTTTAATCCGTCTTAATGTCGTTATAGATTCGTTACATCGCCCGAAATTGAAGACTCTTGATTAA
>Ga0157364_1001636_pt1 | contig 19443 bp, 17 predicted proteins | sample AttsexASBM2_FD_111476 | JGI IMG/M metagenome (GOLD analysis project Ga0157364, IMG submission 111476) | Fungus gardens microbial communities from leaf cutter ant in Ribeirão Preto, State of São Paulo, Brazil - Atta sexdens ASBM2 | ecosystem: Host-associated > Fungi > Mycelium > Unclassified ...
CCATCGTCGGCTCATCAACACCGGTAAAAGGTTCGTCTAATAACCAGATATCGCTATCTTCTACCCACATTCTGGCGAAAAGAGTACGTTGTAGCTGACCGCCAGAGAGCTGGTTAAGTGGGGTATTCAGCTGATCGCTCATCCCTGTAAGGGTTAACGCTTCATCGATCCGTACCTTGACCGCATGGGGTAAGCGACCATACCAAGTGCGTTGTGACCAACCGCCCATGCAGACAATATCCTTGACGGTAAGCGGAAATGTGCGATCGAGGCTCTGTTGCTGGGGCAGTAATGCAATATTTGCCGAGTCGCACTGGTAACGGCCACCACAGGCAGGCAGAAGTCCCGCTAGGGTTTTGAGTAATGTCGATTTGCCGCAGCCGTTATCGCCGGTGAGGGCGGTCAGACTTCCTTTCGGCAGTGAGCCTGTAATCGCCGGAGTAATACTTCGCCCGGCGTAACCTGCATAAAGATGGGTAAACTGGATCATTCGCGCACTCTTTAAATGTAATAATATAACATTACATGAAAGTGAGGCGATTGCGTAGCGCTGAGTGTAAAGAAATGTTACAACAGGGTCCTTACACTCAGTCACCAATTTAAAAATAACGTGACCAGAAGTAGTTTGGTGATGATAAGCAGTCAGCCTATCCCTAAAGCCATCAACGCGGGAAAATATCGCACACTGGGCTGGAGAGTACGAAAGTCGCTGTCGTCTGTGAGTCCCACCGTAGAGGGTTTAAGGCACTGTAGCCCATATCTTTACGCTGGAAATTTCGCAAGATCTTTCGATTTCATACCAGCCCGCCATCAGTTAAGCTAATGGCACAATAATAAAGGATCAGCGTTAGGGCGGTTAGCGCTTATCCTTCAGCGATTTTTAAGTGTTAGGAACCCGTGATGATCGTTCGTCCCCCACAACATTGGTTTGTTCGGCTTTTCACCTGGCATGGTTCGGTCATGCCACAGATTCTTTTTCGTTTATTGCTTAATCTCGGTATGTCACTTATTGCGTTAGCACTCTATCCCTGGTTTAGTCAGTACAGCGCTCATCTAACCTTACCGCCTTTTAGCCTGTTAGGTATTGCCATCGCTATCTTCCTGGGATTTCGTAACAACGCCAGCTACAGCCGTTATCTGGAGGCAAGAAAAATCTGGGGTTCCATGATGATTACGAGTCGTAGTCTGATCCGTCAAACACTCTGTGCCGTAAATGAGGGGCAAAGCCCAAAATTAGCCGCGAACTTACTGATTGCCTATGCCTGGACTCTTAAGCACAGCTTACGTGGTACCTCAGCACGTCAGGATTTATCCCGCTTGATCGATCCTCTCGAGGCAGAAGCGCTGCTTACACGACAGTCGATGGCAAATATGCTGCTATTAAAGATAGGGAAGTTTTATGCAGACCTTCTGCGTCAAGGTAAGCTCTCCGAGCTCAATTACCGCAACATTGATGAGAACCTTAATGAGCTTTCACGCTGTTTAGGGGGCTGTGAACGTATTGCTAACACGCCGGTGCCTTTTGCTTACTCCCTGATTCTGCAACGTACCGTCTATCTATTTTGTACGTTGTTGCCTTTAGCGCTGGTTGCCGACTTGCATTGGCTCACGCCTTTTGTCTCGGTATTTATTTCCTATACCTTTTTATCCTGGGATGCGGTAGCGGAAGAGATGGAGCATCCCTTCGGCGAGGGGGCGAATAACTTGGCGCTCGATGCCATATGTACGGGTATCGAGCGTAATCTTTTAGAAATGACCGACCAATCACCCCTCCCGCCGTTAAAACAGGTCGACCGGTATTATAATCTCACCTAAGTTGCGCGTGACGTTGTCACGCTCTCTAGCCATTGAATAAGGTGATCAGTGAAGGGGGAAGGGTCAGTCACATTCATGGCATGACCGCCGTAGTTCAACGCAATGTAACAGCTATTGACCAAGCCTTTTGCCAGCTGCTGCGAACACATATAAGGCACCAGCAAATCATCTTTGGTGCAGATAACTAAGCAAGGCTGAGTAATCTGTCCCAGGCTTTCCGTGAGATCTACCGCCATCAACGCTTTGAGACGCCGTAGTAGATTATGCTCGCCTTGGAAATGTTGCCGCTGAAAGACTTCTTCCTCGGCTATCTGCTGTTCATGCTGGGCAAGCCAATCAGCGGGGTAAAGAAAACAGGGTTGGGCCTGAAGATAGGCCTCCTCGCTAATCGATAAGAGATTACGCCGTACCGTGAAACAGCGTCGAGTATGCGTGTTGAGCACAGCCCAGCCATTGACGACGACTAGACTCTGTACACGCTGCGGATACCGCTCGGCTAGGACCAAGCCAATTATCCCACCTAGGGCATGACCGACGAAGTGACAGGATGCAATGGCCAAGTGGTCGAGCAACTGCACAACCTCTTGCGCCATCATTACCATGCTGTACTCATCGGGCAGTTGTGCAGGACTGCCGCCGGTACCTCGCTGATCATAAACCACCACACGATAATGTCGCTCAAGGCTAGCACGTTGCGGCTGCCAATAACTGGCGACACCGCCTAAGCCTGATGAGAGCACTACCGTTGCGACCTCAGGTCCTTCTCGGCCCGATACACGATAAGCGAGGGGAAAGGTCATGATTCGCCTCCCTTATCCCCTGTCGGTGGACCGATATGCGCGATACTGGCAATTTCAATCAATGCCTCAGGCTTGACTAAGCCACATTGAATACAGTAGCGCGCGGGCCGATCCGCTGGAAAATATTCGGCATAGACTTGGTTAACGGCGGCATAATTCGCCCAATCTGTAATAAAAATGGAATTGAAGGTGATATCCGACAGAGTGCCGCCTGCCGTTTCTATCACCTGTTTAATGATGTCTAAGACATGGCGAGTTTGCGCTGCCGCGTCGCCGGGATGTACCACATTATTTTCGCTATCGAAAGGTAAAGTGCCCGAGACATACACCACCCCGTCGGCGAGCGTACCCGGTACAAAAGGGGCTATCGGCTTGCTGCTATTCGCTAAATAAATCGTCTGTTTAGGCATAAAGTCTCTCCTAAGCCGACTGTTTAAGCGGTTGAGTGCAAGCACTCGCTGCCTGACAGAATGCGTCGACATCCGATATCCAGCCGAAAAAAGTTTCAATATTATAGAGCGCAGCTTGCTGGGTATAAGCTGGCCCAGCTTGGTGCGTCGCGTCTTCCAAGACCACACTAAAATATTCGAGGAAAAAACTATCTCTTAGCGTCGATTCCACGCACACATTGGTGGCTATCCCCGTAAAGATCAGGTGATGGATGCCAGCGCTACGTAATAAGCTATCGAGCTGAGTGTTAAAGAACCCGCTGTAACGCGGTTTACTTAACACAATATCGCCGGGTTGTGGCGTTAGTTCATCAACCAGAGCGTAGTCCCAGCCGCCTTTTGACAGGAGCTTGCCTTGCAGATCGGGTTGCTGACGCATCGTTTTGAGGGCATTGGATTTATGAAAGTTTGGCGAGCCGGGGCCGCCAGCTTCCAGATAGTGGGGGTCCCAGCCATTTTGGAAGAAGATCACCTTAATTCCTGCGGCGCGTGCCGCCTTAACCGCCTGTTTGATGTTGGCAATCACAGGTCCAGTATGGCTAACATCGAAACCAGCCAAATCTAAATAACCGCCTTGGCTCGCGTAGGCGTTCTGCATATCAATAACGATTAGTGCCGTCTGTTCACAGGGCATGGCCAGCTGCTCAGGCCGGGCGTTAAGTAATAGCTCATTGTCACAGACCCTGTTATCACGGCGAACAGCTGTGGGGATAGAAGATGTCATTTAAGCGACCTCGCGACTGGCGGTTGAAAGGAGGTGTTGACGGGTAGTCATTAGCGGTTGGATAAATTCGCCAAACTTCTCGATACCGGTCACAAAATCATCGAAAGTTAATAACACGCCTCCGGTACCTGGAACAGTGGCAATTTCATCGAGCATTGTGGCGATCTGTGTATAGGAGCCGACCAAGGTCCCCATATTGATATTCACCGCAGATGTGGGGTCCGCCATTTGATGCACATTGGTGGTCGCATCGGCGCGTTGATCTTGCCGCGTTTGGTCAGTTAGCCAGCTAAGTGCGGCTTGGTCCGCGCCAGCCTTGTAGTGCTCCCACTTCTCACGGGCTAAGGCTTCGCTCTCTTCGGCAATTATCATAAATAAAACAAAAGAAGGGACATCGCGCTGCGCTTGTTGTGCAGCCGCGCTCATTCGTTGAGCCGTCTGACTGAAGGCACATGGGGTATTCACGCCCTTGCCAAAACAGAAGTTATAGTCGGCATGGTGCGCAGAAAAATTCAGGCCCGCATCGCTTTGTCCCGCACAGATAATCTCCATCCTTGATTCAGGTTGAGGGCTTACTCGGCAGTCATCCATTATGAAGAATTGCCCTTTATAATCGCTGCGGCCAGTGGACCAGAGGTCACGTAACACTGAGACATATTCGGTTAAGTAGGCATAGCGTTGACTGAAGTATTCATCACCTGGCCAGAGTCCCATCTGGGCATATTCCGGCTTTTGCCACCCGGTCACCACATTTACCCCGAAGCGCCCGGGTGCGATAGAGTCGATAGTAGCCGCCATTCTGGCGACAATGGCTGGAGGCATGACTAAGGTTGCTGCCGTGGCATAAAGTTTTATCCGTTCCGTTACCGCCGCCAGTCCGGCCATAAGGGTAAAAGATTCGAGATTATGGTCCCAAAATTCGGTTTTACCGCCAAATCCTCGCAACTTAATCATCGATAATGCAAAATCGAAATGGTAGTGCTCAGCCCGTTGAACGATCATTTTATTCAACTCGAAGGTCGGTTTATATTGCGGAGCATTTTCTGAGATAAGCCAACCATTATTGCCGATGGGAATAAAGACACCAATTTTCATCTTTGCCACCTCTCTCAAACTAGTCAATGGAGCACGGAGTGTTGGACGATCCGCTAAGCGGTCCCGTTCACAGGAATTTGCAAACAGGGTGCCAACTTTAAAAAAGCCTTATTGATGAGAGAGTTAATCCTTTATACTGCTATGCACTAGAGCAAATGGTCTAAAGTAGACCGTTTGGTGCACAATCGTTGAACAGTAATAGGCAAGGGCGGTGCAGTCAGTTGATTATCTAAGAGGAGAGTGTCAGTGAGTGAAACTAAGGCCAGTTCTTCGCGACGTTCACGCGTCGCCAATCAAAAACGCCGGACCATTCTCTCTGCGGCATTGCCGCTATTCTCACAATTCGGGCTGCATGGCACCTCGTTGGAACGGGTGGCAGAAAGCGCCGATGTGTCAAAAACGAATCTTCTCTACTATTTCCCCTCGAAAGAAGCACTCTATATTGCACTACTGGAAGATTTATTAGAGGTGTGGCTGGCGCCGTTAAAAGCCTTTTCGGCGGAGCAGGATGCGATAACCGCCATTGAGCATTATATTCTACTAAAGTTGACCGTATCGCGGGACCACCCGCAAGCCTCAAAACTGTTTTGCTTAGAAATGTTACAGGGGGCGCCATTACTTATGCACACCCTTAACACCGCATTAAAACAGCTCGTCGATGAGAAATCGGCAATTATTCAGGGCTGGATAGATGCGGGACAACTTGCCCCGATCGATCCGCTGCATTTACTCTTTACCTTATGGGCAACAACGCAGCATTATGCTGACTTTGGCGTGCAGGTTGCCGCCATCAGCGGTAAAAGCCTCGATGATAAGGCCTTTTTCCAACAAACCTTCGATAATGTCAAAAAGATCATTATTCGAGGTATCACTTGTTAATTAAGCCGCAAAACGGCGTGTTCCGATAAACGCAATACGTTCTGGGTCTGCATGGTTTGCAATTAACGGTTTGCCAGGATCTAAATCGCGAACCCGTGATAGAGGGGCTTGAACAGGTACCGGCTTCTACCCACTCGATGATCATTTTCACGAGTAATTGCGGTTGTTAGAAGGGGGATTTAATGCCTCAATGCAGCGAATGCCTTTAAGGTGCTTTGCGGAATCTCTTCCGATGCGGTTAGCGGGACCTGACGCCCGCCCTTAAACGGCTTGCCTCGCACTTGACGGCTGTGGGGACAATCAACCTTGTTACTGCCGCGCGTTAAACAGGGAGAACTCGACTTAGCCCTGATTTCTCGTGAAAGCCCCAATGCCATTTGCCCTTTATGAACCAACCTGCTTAGCAAGGCGCAGTACAATCAACACATTTGGCCTGCAAGGACGCAGGTATAAAGTGGTCTACCTAAACCTATTATGGATATCTTGAGGACTTAACAAACAATAGTGCCATTCACTGAAAAATTATACTTTTTACGATCGTGAACATTCTATGCTTTATAGGGTCAATTACAGCATTCCAATACTAAAAATATAAATGATATAGCTTGGTAACATAAAAAATGTCCATTTTGCAAAAGTTAGCCTATAGTTTTTTCGACTACAGCACGCAGCCATTGATTGCCGATACTATTCAAACCGTAGTGTTACACATTCCGGATCAAATCGGAGATGCCATGGCGACTTATCCCCTAATCAGGTCATTAGAAAAGCAGCAGGTTGCGCATCTCATTATCATCGCTTCGACCCTTAATCATCATGTATTTGAGGCACTCACTCTTACAAATACTCGCTTAACGGTGATGACGACGTCATTTCAAGATGTCGCTCGCTATCAAGAGATTAAGGCATTAGCCAAATTAATTCGCGCTGAACATGGGGTTCCCGATCTCTGTATTGAAGCTATGCGTAAAAAGAATCTCAAGACCCTATTGTTTGTAAAAACGCTGCGGGCAAGGGCGAATTTACAAGCGGTAGGACTTAAGATGCGTTGTTTCTCTCCTTCTTGTCGTGTGGCATCGCGCATGGATCAAAAATTTCGCGCACCAGTACCAATGACATGGTCTATCCTCATGCGTGATGCAGGGTTTCCTGTTGTGAACGCTGGTTTCGAGCTGCCGATCCCTGAAGTGACGTTGCAAGAGGTCGCGTCAGAGCTCAATTCACTCGGGCCTTATATCGCACTAAACCTTGAAGGGAGCGTGGCAGAGCGCACCTTTTCACTGGAGGCAGCCGACCAGTTGCTGACCCTTATTCAACAGGTCAGCCCATTACCCATCGTAATCGTGCATAGTCCGAAAATGAGTGAGCAAGCAAAAAAACGCGTAGCCGAATGGCATAATGTCCATCGATTATCGCTTGAACCTTCCATCCTTCGCACCGCCGCGGTAGTACGGAATGCGGTTCTGACGATTTCTCCCGACACGTCCATTGTCCATATGGCCAGTGCTTACCAAGTTCCCGTTCTTGCCGTCTACTCTAATTTCAAAACACGCTGGCCACCGATGCAGACCCTAGCTGAAACGGTGGTGGTGGGGAGAGAAATTAGTGCGTTTCATGCGGGGGAGTTTAGCGATAAACTGCAACGACTCATCACGCGAATCGCTCCATGATTTCTACTGTTCTACTCTGTTGGACAAAGAAGAAATAAAAGCGCTAAGCTATCGGTCACTCTCATTGATGTGAGTCGCCGATAGCATGACTGACACCCACTTATTTCCCTATGCGATAGCGTTACGAAAAAATAAACATTACTCCCAAAGCCGAAAAAGGCTGTTTTCTCTATTAACAACTGCCGCGGATAAGGGGCCGATCTATCTCCATATTGCCTGGTCGTATGATAATCAAGGCAGAGAAGCGCAGGCGCTCAATTTTTATCAGCAAGCACTAGAATACTCCCTTTGTGCCGATGACGAATTTGAGGCCGCATTTGGCTTGGCCTGTACGGCTCGCTGTTTAGGGCGATACGCAGAGGCGGCAAGACACTTCGAACGGTTAGTGATCCGTTACCCGGCACGCACCGAAATTATTCCTTTTTATGCATTATGTGCCGTAGCATTACAGGATACAGCGCTGGCAAGTCGCTTATTAATGGGATTAGTGATTACGCATCCTCCTACCGACGCAATAGCCGATTACCAATCGACCCTAGTAGAGTATTGGCGAAAAATCTAAAAAGCCGTAGCGCTAAGAGTCGTTATCAGCAATGCTGATTGTTCTTTTTTCTTTGTTTTTGACAGCCTTTGGTTATCTGGTATTACGTTTAGAGAAACAACTACTACGATTGAAAATACCATTCACTGGCCTAAGAAATTCTTACCAGGTTTTAGCGATAATTTTTGTTCTAACGAGGTTATTGTTGCGGGACCCGGCGCTACGGCATTTGACTGCTATTTTGTAGAAGTCAGCCAGCAGGATGACATTAGCACCTCCGCATGGTAAGTTATTTATTCAGAAAGCTATTCATAAATCTATTCAACCGAGGGTCTGTCGATGGCAAATCGTACCGAAGCCATACGCCTACAACTTCAACAATCACCGATGACAGCTAAGCAACTAACTGAAAAACTTGAAGTTAGTCAGCCGACATTTTCACGTGTGCTTAAAACGATGGAAAGCGATATTGTTAAAATAGGTGCGGGGCCTTCTATTCATTATGCACTGAAACACCCTCATCGTGGCTTTCGTGACGCACCGATCTATCGGATATCAGAGACAGGGAAAATTAAATTATTGGGCGTGCTCATCCCGGTCTATCCCCAAGGCTTTGTGATGTGCCAGACCGATGGCGTCATCCACCATAGCGATGGGTTACCCTGGTGGCTTTTTGATATGCGCCCGCAGGGCTATCTTGGCCGCGCGTTTGCAAGTGCCTTTTCTTCGGAGTTAGGCATATCATCGAATCCGGAAAGTTGGCAGGACGACGATGTCATCAGAGCGTTGTTGAGCCACGGACATGATAGCGTTGGTAACTTGCTTATTGGTGAAAAGGCGAAAGAACACTTTTTAGCGATGCCAACCCCGACACCTATAGACCGCGATAAGCATTATCCGCAGCTCGCGTTATCTTCCAGTTTGGGTGAAATACCCGGTTCCTCCGCAGGGGGAGAACAACCTAAATTTTGTACCTTCAGTGCTCGTGGCCATGTACTCGTCAAATTCACCGCACACGAAGATAATCCGGTTAGTGAACGTTGGCGTGATTTGCTATTAGCAGAGCATTTAGCGTTACAAGTACTCGGCGTTGACACAACGGTAATTGATTTAGGTAGCCAACGTTTTCTAGAAATTCCTCGTTTTGACCGTCAACATGCCTTGGGGCGGATTGGTATTTTTTCATTGCGCGCCTTAGAAGCGGAGTTTATCGGTAAAGCTCGCGAACCTTGGCCAAGCTTAGTGAAATTGCTCGCTGATCAACAGCATGTCGTTCCCGAAGCGGTACAAGAGGCAGCCATCCTATGGGGATTTGGTGTGTTAATCGGTAATACTGATATGCACCACGGTAATTTATCCTTTATCAGTGAAAAAGGCCGGCCTTATCAGTTAGCACCCGCCTACGATATGCTACCGATGGGCTTTGCGCCAAAATCTGGTGGCGAAAGAGTTAACACGTTGCGGCCGGCAACGATAACCGATGTGATCGATGAACAATGCTGGCGTCAAGCATTAGAGATGGCTGAAGAATTTTATCGTCTCGCGCAGGCTTCTACTCAGTTTTCGGCAAATTTTGCACCTTGCCTCGAGGCATTAGGCCAACATCTGGCGGATGCTCGACAACGTATAGGACGTTTAGGGTAGGGGGAGGGTGAATAAGATCCTTAATATCCATGGCAGCAGTCCTTTGACAAAGATGGAAAATAGGTTCAGTTGATCATTGCTTAATGAGGCCGATAGATGAAAAGACTTGGCGTTGAAAAGCCGCTTTCCAAGCTAACGGCTATTGTCGCTTGAAGGAGAATCTGTATCCCGACGAAAGTAAAAGAGTTTATGACCGCGCTTTTCGTAAGATGAAAATGAGCGCATAACTCTATTATTTATGGCGAACGCGCCAAGAGATATTGTCATACTTTAATTGATGAGTGGCTGATGCATATCGCAAAAAATAACCTGAGTATCTTCTGGAAGTAGATACAGATTTAAAAATAGGCTGTTGAAATAGTAATACTCAAAATGCCGCAGTTCTGTTGTGAGAGTTTGTACTTTCAGATTATTTAATGAGACAAAAGGGGCGGAGCAGAAAGAAAATTTCGCAAGTGAGTAATTAGTGAAGCGCTAGAACGATACCTAATACCCAATTTAACATAATATACATTATGCGCACCAAGGTAGCGTATAGCGAAAAATAGCACTCTGGAATGGATAAGTTCATACAGCCAGCGGCTATCCTTTGCAGATTCGGCCTGCATACTTTCACAGAAAAATAAATACTGAAATCAAGATCTGCATGCCTGAGAGTAAGCTCAGTAAAAATCTCATCAAACAATTCCTGGGCCTCTTCGATGGTAATCTCTGACAGTACAGTACGTAACCTGGGACACCACCGCCCAAAATCCTGTTCACCAGGCTGGCTAGCAACATTTTCGCAGAAAATTATAAACAGCAACTGGCTGGCGGTCAGATTTAAGCAGCTAACGTAAAAAGAGTTTAATGCTCGGGATTACCTAAGTAATCCCATTTCAGGCCTCAATTAGTGCATACATCCATATACTCACTATTTTTATTCTAAGCGTTGACGGTAGATAACTGCTTATCGCTAATCATTTCCGATACTTCCTACCCCATTAATCCTGCCATCAACTCATCCTTTATCTCTTTCTTGAACCGATAAATTGCCGTTTCAGGATTGATATATAGCCACATTGACTTCTTGACGACCGGCAGTAATCCTTCGAGTTGGCAGAGTTCAAAGCTGCCTTGGGATAATTTGCTAGAAATTATGCGTGATGACTCGAACGCTATGCCTTTACCACTTTCTACTGCAGTAAATAACTGCGAGGCTCGGCTATAATAAATTTTTCGATGATCGGGAGTAGTTAATTTATTGACCTTAAAAAATTCATCCCAATTAGCGAGACCATGCTGGTTATAAAGCAAAGTATATTGTGATAAATCATCAATAGTTTTTATTTTTTTAGCGATCTCTGGTAAGGCAAAGGGATAGTAAATGTCATCGCCTAAATAGTGGTTTCCCGGTACGGTATGTGCCAGTGAATGAAAATACACAACAATATCCCAGTCGCTCAACTCCCCATCAAATGGTCGCTCTTCAGAGACCATTTCAATCGTATCAAAGTGATAACTTAGCTCTTCTAAAAGACGTTGGTTAAGTAATATGGACGAAATTCCGGGTGGGGTATAAATACGAATCTTACTGCCCTGCTCTTTTAATTTGGTAATACCTTGGTTGAGAATATGTAGACTTTTCTTTGCATAATCCGCGAAGACTTCCCCTTGAGGGGTCAAAGATACGCCAGCGGCTTTCCTTAAGAACAACTTAACCCCTAACCGTGCTTCGAGTTTTTTTATCGCCTGACTTACCGCGCTGACCGTGAGATGTAATTGATTCGCTGCCTCCGTGAACGATTTCGCGTTGACCACGGCTACAAAGGCGGGTAAACAACTGAGTATTATTGGATCGCTTTTCATTAATAACGCCCTGATTCTACTGATAAATCGTTATAGCATAACATGCCCCTTAAGTTTTACTTAACAACTATTTAAAAACACGCGATGGACTCTATGACAGTAACTTCTAAAATCATGGGATACCAGGAGGAAATTATGACAGCAGAAAAATCTCTAGCAATAGTTACAGGTGGTTCGCAAGGTATCGGGTTCGCTATCGTCGAAACCTTAATCGCCGCCAATTACTTTGTTGTTATTGCCGACTTACATGCGCCAGCCGTCCAGTTTGACGCGGCTCAACAGGCTAATATTCATTATCAGCAGTGTGATGTTTCTGATGCACAATCCGTGAAGGCTCTCGTGGAAGGTGTGAAGGCGCAATATGGCCACATAGACGTTCTCATTAATAACGCAGGCGTGGTGTGTCAGGGGGAATTAACGTCCTTGAGTCAAGAGGCCTGGCAAAGAGTATTTAAGATAAATGTCGAAGGCCCTTTTTTACTGTGTCGTGCCGTGATCCCAATCATGCAGCAGCAAAAATCAGGACGTATCGTTAATATCGCATCAGTGGCTGCGCAATCGGGTGGCGGCTTTCTCGGCAACACCTGCTACGCCGCCAGTAAAGGTGCAATCCTTTCGCTCTCTAAGGGAATTGCTCGCGAGTACGGCGAGTATGGGATCAGTTGCAATACGCTCTGCCCAGGTTATGTGGAGACCCCTCTCACTGAAGTTCTGAGTGAAACACAAGTCAAAAATATTGTTCAGGCCATCCCTGCTAAGAGAGCGGGCAAACCTAGCGATATCGCTGAAGCAATACTACTTTTAGTGAGTGAGAAGAACGGCTACATCAATGGTGTAACATTAAATGTTGATGGCGGATTAATTCGCTACTAATTAGATTAGAGGTTTTATGAGCAAAATTACACAGTTTTCGACTATAGGCGCCCTAATGGCAGGTCACTTTGATGGTGACTTTTCCATCAATTCCCTAAAGAGTCAGACGCTCTTTGGCTTAGGGTGCTCTTGCGGAATTAATGGTGAACTTACTGTCTGTGACGGAAAATTGTGGGAAGCGACTGCGGGTGAATCACTCCATCAGTTTGAAAGCCACGTAGTTCCTTTTTTACAAGTTACCGACTTTATTGCCGAACATACGTTAGCAGCCACTGATATCAATGATGAAAATATTGAACAACTTTTGGCAGAGCAATTTCCTATCAATAATATTTTTTTAGCGGTAAATGTAAAAAGTTGCTTCGATGAAGTAGTTATTCGTCGACCTCAGCGAGAGGAATCGAAGACCCGTACTGTCAATGAGATGTCTGATTCCCAACAAGTAGACACACTTAATGACGTATCTGGACAACTTATAGGATTCTGGACTCCAGAGCTGTTTGGTCGGATCTCAGTGCCTGGCTTCCACTTCCATTTCATTAGTGATGATCGCCAGTTGAGTGGGCATGTTCTGTCGTTTTCCACCGCAAAAGCAGTCGTGGATTATCAAGTCAAACACAGTATTGAGATCACGAACTCTCATAGTGATGCCTTTATCAATTTAGATATTGATGTATCACAATTGGACGAACTCATTAGCCACATTGAAAAATAATTAGCCCTATCGAAACATAATTAACTAGGCATCTTCGGATGCCTAGTCTCAAGATTAGGCGAGTAACCCGCCATCGACCGGCATGGCAATGCCGGTAATATAGCCAGCCTTCTCACTTACCAAGAATCCTACCGCATTCGCAATATCATTAACTTGGCCATAAGCACCCGTCGCAACAAAGCTACTTAGGTATTTCGCTTCCTCGGTATCAGCCGGATTTAAATCCGTATCAATTGGGCCGGGTTCCAAGACGTTGATAGTAATCCCTTTCTTCCCAAGATCCCGTGCAACCCCTTGTGCGAACCCACGTAGTCCTGCTTTGGTCGCCGCATAAACGGATAGACCACCAAAAGGTACACGTCCTGCGAACGCAGATCCCATTAATATAATCCGGCCACCCTCACCCATCACTTTCGCCGCTTCGCTGGTTTCAATCATCATTCCGCGCAAATTGAGGTTCAGCACCGCATCAATATCATCACTGGTCACTTCTGTAATAGGTTTATGATTGCCGATCCCTGCATTACATACCAAAGCATCAAGGCGACCCAATTGTTTCACCGTCTCCTTGATCACTAATTGATTACCCTCAACCGATGAACCGTCTGCTTGAATTAGCGCCACCTTCCGACCCAGCGCAGTGATTTGCGCAGCAACTTCATCAGCTTTAGTTTTATTACGTGCAAAGGAAATGGCAATATCGAATCCTTGCTCAGCTAATTGGCGAGCGATGGCTGCGCCAATACCACGGCTTCCGCCAGTAATCAGTGCAACTTTACGTGTCATGATTTACTCCTTATTCAGTGGGACAGGGATAGGTCACCAACCGTGACCCATCAAGTCTTTGAAGGGTAACATTTTTAGGTAGGATTTTGCGGCGAGAAAGTGGTAATTCGTGCCATCTAACTCTCAGAAAGCCCATTTAACCTTTAACCCTACCTTTATACTGGATATTTTCCTTAACCATCACGTTTATCGTCGACGGGCATGGAAGATGTGAGGGAAAATCGGTACCCTAGGCAGCATAATATATCGATTACAATAAGAAGCAATGGAGAACGACATGCCCATTACTCGGCGTGATTTTTTAAATGGCTCAGCGATTACCTTAGCTGCCGGCCTAACCCCGTTTAAATTGAGTTATGCGGCAATGACCGCTGGAAACGCTCGCTATTATCCACCAGCATTGATGGGGATGCGGGGGAACCATCCGGGTTCTTTCGAAATGGCTCATAAAATCGGCCGTGAAGGACTTATCCCCGCGGTAAAGAAGCTGTCCGCGAAAGAACACTACGATCTGGTCATCGTCGGCGCAGGATTGAGTGGGCTCGCGAGCGCACTATTCTGGCAGCAGAAAATGGGTAAAGACCAACGAATCTTGCTACTGGATAACCATGATGACTTTGGCGGCCATGCGAAGCGCAACGAGTTCTCCACACCAGAAGGTACCATTATTGGTTACGGTGGTAGTGAATCCTTTCAATCACCTACACATATCTACAGCCCGGTGGTCTTAGCGTTATTACAATCGCTCAACGTTGATATCCAGCAGATGGCGAAGGATTTCGACGTTAACTTCTACCCTGACCTTAACCTTAGCCGCGGAGTCTACTTCGACAAAGCGCATTTTGGGGAAAATAAGCTAGTTAGTGGTGATCCTGATGGTGTGGTCGCTGATGATATCCCCCCGAATCGTCGTAATGGCCGCCCTATTACCGATTATATTAATGATTTCCCTCTGTCCTCAGATGATCGTCAGGCCTTGATTTTATTGCATACCCTGCCTAAAGATTATTTAGCAGGGATGGAAACTCAACAAAAAGTCGATTGGCTCGCTAAAAATAGTTATTTAACCTTTCTAAAAGATAAGGTCGGCCTATCCCAGACTGCGATTGCCTATTTCCAGCAGATGACCAATGACTTCCAAGCAGTGGGGATCGATGCGACAGCCTGTAATGATGCTCAACTTTGTGGTCTTCCTGGTTTTGAGGCAATGGGATTGCCGCCACTCGACCCTGAAGATCAAGCTGAATTAACCGACCCCTATATTTATCACTTCCCTGATGGTAATGCTGGCTTAGCACGGATTATGGTGCGTCGATTAAATCCTGATGTCGCACCCGGTGATACTATGCACGATTGCGTGACAGCGACATTCGATTACTCGCAATTAGATCGTGAAGACCACTTGGTACGACTACGCCTGAATAGTACGGTCGTGAACGTGACAAATCAGGATAACTTGGCTGAAGTTAGCTATTTCGAACAAGGCGAGTTGCACAAAGTCACTGCCAATAAGGTGGTCATGGCGTGCTACAACATGATTATTCCTTGGTTAATGCCCGAATTACCTGAGGCGCAAAAAGCGGCCCTGCATCAAAATGTCAAAGCACCTTTAGTCTATTGTAATGTGGTTATCCGCCAGTGGCGCGCGTTTCAGAAACTGGGCGTCCACGATGTTTACTCCCCAGCGGCACCATTTAGTATGGTAAAACTCGACTTCCCCGTAGATATGGGTGAATACCGTCATCCTCGAGATCCTAACAAACCCATCTGCCTGCATATGGTGCATGTCCCGACGCTTGCCGGAAGTGGATTATCGAATCGTGAACAGTCACGAAAAGGCCGTGCCTGGTTATTAGGCACGCCTTTCAGCACTTTTGAGACAATGATCCGTGAACAGCTTCAAGGCATGCTGGGTGAGGCTGGGTTTGATCACCAACAAGATATTCTAGGGATTACCGTCAATCGTTGGGCTCATGGCTATTCTTACATCGTTAACACCTTATACGATAATGAAGAAGAAGCAGAGAAAACCATCAAGACAGCACGTCAGCCCTTCGGTCATGTGGCCATTGCCAATTCGGATTCTGATTGGAGCCCTTACGCCCATGCCGCCATCGATCAGGCTTGGAGAGCCGTCAATGAGTTAACTGCAGCCCAAGGAGCGACATCATGAACCGTCAATTAGGCTTAGCGGGGTTATTTCTGTTTTCCCTACAAAGTTATGCATCATCGAGCAGTGATGTAATTGCCCAAGGAGAATACTTAGCTCGGGCGGCTGATTGCATGGCTTGTCATACTCAAGACAGTGCAAAACCTTTTGCTGGCGGTGTAAAATTTGAATTACCCGTTGGCACACTCTACTCAACCAATATCAGCCCAGATAAGCAACAGGGGATTGGCGACTACAGCGAAGCAGAATTTTCTCGTGCAGTGCGTGAAGGGATTGCTAAAGGGGGAAAACGCCTCTATCCCGCCATGCCTTACAATGCTTATGCCAAGCTGAGTGATCAGGATCTCCACGCCCTGTATACCTATTTTATGCAGGGTGTTAAGCCTGTCGACCAACCTAACCGCGACAATGACATTCCCTGGTATCTTGCCGCTCGCTGGCCATTGCGGCTATGGAACGCAATTAATGCTCCTGATCCCGTCAGTAGCCCCTCATCACCGGATGATAGCGATCCAATTAAGCGTGGTGCCTGGTTAGTAGAAGGTCCTGGTCACTGCGGTGCCTGCCACACGCCACGCGGCTGGATGATGCAAGAGAAGGCCCTGACGGCCGCGAGTGAACATTACCTTTCTGGCGCTGAAGTGGAAGGTTGGTATGTGCCCTCACTGCGTCAACTCCCTTACGATGCCGCACAAACTGCTCAGATACTCAAGACGGGCCATAATGCCACCAGCGCAGTGACTGGGCCGATGTCTGCTGTGATCACACATAGTAGTCAGTATTTAACCGACAGTGATGCTAAGGCAATTGGTCTCTATCTCACCTCGATACGGATAGAGAAAAATCAGCAAATTACCACACCACAGCTTACCATGACCGATCCGGATAAAAATTATCTGCGTTATTGTTCTACCTGTCATGGTAAGGAGGGGCGCGGTACGCCGGATGTTATCCCTTCCCTGCAAAATAATCTGATCGTGGCGGCCGATAATCCAGCAAGCCTGATCCGAGTGATAGCTTATGGCGCCGACACGCCTCAGACCTTAGGCCAACTTTCGTGGTCGATGCCAGGTTATCAGCATGCGCTTGATGAACAACAGCTTGCTGACCTAACTAATTATGTTCGCGGACGTTTCGCGAGTAAACAAGAAAAAGTGACAGCGTCACAAGTTAAGGCTATCTTATCTACGCAGTAATCGCAGCACAGCGCCCTACTATAGGGCGCTCAATTACTTCTGTTCTGCAGTCATCACGGCTGACTTGGCCTGCCAAACACGATAGTTGATCGCTATATCCTGCGGAGCGTAAACCACAATCGGTAGCTTACTGTTGTAACGAATAAAGCGTTGTGCTGTGTTCAGCGGTAAAGTAATAAACCTTTTCTTCGTGCTATTCGGTAAACAGGCCATCTTAGTCGACAGCCTACCCGGCTTTATCGCCACCTGATAATAGTCATAGCCCCATCCCTTAACCGTTTCGGTAGTCAATGTGCCTAATAGTGATCTCGCGTTACAATCGACCTGCTCTTCTTTTCCGATGATCAATTCAACTTGTTGATCCTGTTCATTGGCGGTGGCCGGAAGTTGAATGACGTGACGGTGTAATCCCGGTAGTGTGGACGGATAAGCTTGTATAGGGTCATTTGCGCTAGCGGACATAGCAAAAAATCCACTTAGTCCGGTTAACACCCATCTTGCTATCATTGCTCGATTCATTGTGCGGTCTCCTCAATTATTATCACTACAATAGTGCAATGTCCTTTTATGGTGCAAGTATGCCATTCATTTATTATAAGGTGGGCCGTTGATTTACCGCTGAAACCATTGAAACGTCAATCTCAATCTTGGTACAAAAGTTGCAATGCCCCAGTATCTGTTTGTAAGGGGTTTACTATGAAAGCAATTATCATTGGTGCAGGTATTGGTGGGATGTCGAGTGCGATAGCCCTCGAAAAAAAAGGATTTACAACCCAGGTGTTCGAAGCGGTGAAGGAGATGAAGCCGGTCGGCGCGGCGATCTCTATCTGGCCAAATGGCGTGAAGTGTCTTAATGCACTCGGCATGGGAGATAAAATCAAAGCAATTGGAGGCGATATGCGCACCATGGCATACTTTGATTATCGTAATGCTGCCCCGCTCACTCAGTTTAGTATGGCGCCTTTAGTCCAGCGTGTAGGCGAAAAACCTTACCCCGTGGTACGCGCTGAATTACAAAATATGCTCATTGACCATTACGGTAAAAGCCGTATCCAGTTTGGTATGCGGCTCGTGGCTATCGATCAAGATAGTGAAGGTGTGACGGTGACCTTTGAAGATGGTACGCAAGCCCACGGGGATTTTCTGATAGCCGCTGATGGTACCCACTCTGTTGCCCGTCCATACGTGTTAGAAAAATCGCCCCCACGCCGCTATGCTGGGTATGTGAACTGGAATGGGCTAGTGGCAATCGATGAAGCGATTGCCCCCGCATCACAATGGACAACTTATGTTGGCGAAGGCAAACGAGTATCACTTATGCCGGTCAGTGGTCAACGTTTTTACTTCTTTTTTGATGTCCCGTTACCCCTAGGGTTAGCCGAAAATAGAGAGACATTAAAAACCGATCTAAAACGGTATTTTGCGGGCTGGTGTCCGTCCGTTCAGACATTAATCGATACCCTTGATGCATCAACGACTAATCGCGTCGAAATCCATGATATCGACCCCTTTGATCAGTTTGTCAAAGGACGCGTGGCCCTACTCGGCGATGCCGCACACAGTACCACGCCAGATATCGGCCAAGGAGGCTGCGCGGCCATTGAAGATGCCGTGGTGTTGGCCGATATCTTAGCCAGTCACTCGTTGGGTATTGAAGATAGCTTACAGCGTTATCAGCAACGCCGTACGGTACGGACACGGGATCTCGTCCTCAAAGCCCGTAAACGTTGTGCAGTGACCCACGCCGTCAATCCCCAACAGACGGAGGCTTGGTATCAGGAACTTCGTTCGGAAACCGGCGAACGTATTCTCGCCGGTCTCTGTGAAACCATTGAAGGGGGGCCTTTAGGCTAAGCTAGACTCTTATGGCGCTGGAAAATACAGCGCCCATTCACCCAAGTTTGGCGGATATTTCGCTCATCCCCCAGCGTCATCAATACAAAGAGCTTTTCCCAAATATCGCGACACCGTGATTGCCGTAACGTCTGTAGTGGCGTGACGGCTAAATCGATAACGATAAAATCGGCTTCTTTACCAGGCTTAAAACTCCCAATTTTATCTTCCAAGGATAGCGAGGCTGCCCCCCCTAAAGTGGCATGATAATACGCTTCCGCTACGGTTAAGGAATATTGCTGCAATTGTTGAACTTTATAGGCTTCCGACAGGGTGCGTAACAGTGAGAAACTGGTCCCTGCACCGATATCAGTCCCCATCCCTATTTTTACCTTGTGCTGATGC
>Ga0157364_1001637_pt1 | contig 19443 bp, 8 predicted proteins | sample AttsexASBM2_FD_111476 | JGI IMG/M metagenome (GOLD analysis project Ga0157364, IMG submission 111476) | Fungus gardens microbial communities from leaf cutter ant in Ribeirão Preto, State of São Paulo, Brazil - Atta sexdens ASBM2 | ecosystem: Host-associated > Fungi > Mycelium > Unclassified ...
AAGTCTCTTCAATTATTTTAAACAAAAATTTAATTTATTCGACAAAAGTATAAATATGATATTTGCACATTGAACATATTTAACAAATATGAATATTTTTAAACAGTTATATGTTTACATTTTGTATGAACTGTTACATTTTTCCATTTTCCCAACAACGCGCGTAGACTAAAATCGATATAATAGATTGAATTATAAATAAAATATTACATTAAATTTTCGTGCCCAGATATTTCTACTGGAGTCGTTTAACGCGATTACAAAATCGTTGCGTACACGAAGACGAAGCGACAATGTTAGCACGCAATTCTGTCGAGTCATTTATTCCGTTACGCGACAATATATCTTTCGCTGTTTGAATTTCGTATATTCAGATATGTGCCTCCGTGTGCGCTGCGCGTTCTCTTTGAAATTCCGGCATATTTATTCCATCGGATGGAAATATTCCCTCGCGCATCAGAAAATCGCGGGCCCGAGCGGACGTGAAGTCGTACTGAATTTTACGAGATCGAAAATTTTAACATAAAATATTTGTGTCGCGAACAGAGGCTATACGGCTGCTACGTTTGAGATTAGAGTTGAACGTAAATGCGTATCTCGGTGCCAAAACTAGATAGCCGAAGATGATACATGTGCACGTACACATAGTGTAAGCGTTCTTCCTATTTATTTATTCTGAAATGATTTATATATTTAAGTTTATTATCCGTTCATTAATCTGAAGCTAAATTATATATATAAATTGAACATTAACCTTTCATTACTTGCGCGGAATGTCCAGGATATTTCCACTTTATATTCAATAAATGTATAAATGTTATTTATACACATTATTATGTTTATTTTAAATTGTTTATAATTAAAAAAATATGTTTGCATTTATCTAAAGATTATATGAGTATAAAATATTATCAATCTTTATTTAATTGTAAATCATCGAAGAGAACAATGAAAATTGAAATATTATTGAAATATTTAAATATGTTGGAATGTTAGAAATATTCCATGCGAGTAATTATGTTAAAGAAACCAAGCGATGTAACAAGTTAACAATGTAGAGTTAATCATGCTTTATCTACAATTTCTTCAGACAAAACTACGAACTCTATTAACGACCAGGTTCAATTTACCCATTTATCAATAGTTTCTGTTCAAGAGCAATTTTTACTATAAATTTACCGATTAAATTAAATTTTTTTTAATTTGCTCTTAATAGGAATTGTAAGATATAATAGTCAGCAGAAGTTCAAAAAATATATTTCTATATACAAGACAATATTTATAAAAATTGTAAATGTATTTGTGTTCATTTCAAACAGTTATTTCACGAATAATCTGTCTGTCTTCAAAAATTTATTTTCTGTAACTCATATTTTTTCTAGAATAAAGTTCTCGATAATATCGTACTTGTATTCCTAACCATTGATGTTGACACAGATCAATTGAGATAGATTAAAGTCACTAAGTAAACCATATATAGATAGAATAAATTACAGCGTTCGGATAAAAGAGCTGTTGAAAAATGGCGGCCAGTAGCGTGTTAAAGATCAAGTATCGATCGCAGTATCAAAGGAATATGCGAGAAGGCAATCTACCTCAGCGGTATAGCTCTTTTGATATATTCTTCCGTGTCTAATGACACAGCTTTGCCCAAACATCTGCTGGGTTCCCAGCGTGTTCATTGATTTAGACAAGATGGTTGGGTCGACCAATGGCAGGTTGCTAACCCATCACGGATATCTTTCTATCAACATTGTACGAACATACGACAATCGTGACAATATCGTTTTGCAGCATAACAATGAGATGTATACGGCGTACATTGCATGTATTAATCCCTTGGGATCGAAGATAATTTTGAAAAGCAAATCGATGTGGAATATTCTGGTTAAATTTCATCAATGCCATATAATAATTAATTTCCACAATTTACGAGTTACGAATCGTGAAAAATATTCTTCATAAATTATATTATTATTATATTTGATGTATATAATTATTTTTGTTTCGTATTATCCGATAAATGAAAATAATTTATAATGTTTTTATTTTAATCTTTAATATATAAATAAATAAAAATGTATAAATTAGAAAGATAATTAAGATTATTTCGCAAAATGCTTGGAAACTTTTTATCAGGGAATATCAATTTTACTTAATATAATTCGTTAAAAGTACTGCAACGGAATATACAATTTTAGAGAATAAATAATAGGAAATGATATTGCATCAAGACACCGGTAAAAAAACTCATCTTCAAGTTCTCTTAAGCATTATCAAGGTGATAATTATTATGACAAACGACAAAATTTAATTCCAACTAATGTCATATTTACTAAGTACGACATCATATTTACACTGACATCCGGCGTTTTTCCATGCAATCCCTAATTACCAGATGTCGTGATCTCAGTGTTCATCACGAACTTGGTCATTACGCGCGCGAGCAAAACTGCCGTAATTTTGCTGCTCCTGATCTCGTTGCAGCCGCGAATTGTCTGTGAATTATACAGTATCCCGTACTACGGAAACTGCATCGTGTAGGAAGATTCGATACTCGCGACGGATATCATATGTTCCAACCTTTTTACATAAGTCACTTTTTCACTTTACCGTCGCAACATGGTGTCCGTGTGTCCGTTTGGAATGTAAAAATAAATGGGAGCTTTCAAACGTCGACGCATCGCAAAAAGTGGATCGGCCCTTGTGAAAACGAGATCCTTGGATTCTTTTTATACATATACTCGTGAGCTATTTTTCAATGGACATTTTCAAATGCAACGCTTTTACCATATTTGAAAAGGTACAAATATATATGGAATTTTTCAAGAATTTCTATAAATATAACAAAAAACATCAATAATATATTTTTATTAATAGAAAAATGACTATTTTTGTGCTTAATGCCAGAAAACCCCTATCTTTTTCCTAGACATTCCATCTCACATTTTCAGAAAGAACAATTCTTTTTATCCTTAAAAAAGCCAATTGAAATCTAAAAAATTTTATCAGGATTTAAATTACAAAGATTTAATAGGAACACATATTTTTTATGCTAAAAAAATATATTAAAAAAATTAAAGTTTTTGTTATTAATTTCTACTTTTAAAAATTTTTTCAAGTTCAAAATTGTGAAAAGTAAGATTGTGAAACATAAAATTATTCTAAACATTATTATTTAAAAATTAGGAAAAGTCTCCAAAACTGATATATTCCAATTATTGATTAGAACTGAAAAATGTATAAGAGTCTCTTTGACTTAATGGATAATAATTTAATGGGTAATAATTTACTTAAATACATATTTAAATATAATAGACATACATCTTCTTTACTTATTATCTTCACACTTATAGTGTGTGCAGCATGATTTATTCTAGATGATATAGACGTTATTCTTTTATTAATAAAGAAAGAATCGAATTAAGAAGATTGGACATTAAATAAATTATAAGTTTTACGCTGTTCTTATTCGGTCAAGTGAATTTGTAATTTGTAACGTTAATGAATATTGTTGCAAATATTTTCACACTTATTCTACTTTTATGCAGACCTAAATTCATGTCGTATAATTGATAAACTAATTATTATTTTTCATTATCAAACGGAAAAAAATAATTTCGCTAAAATATCTAAATTATTTATATACAAATTTGAAAGTAATTTTTGGATTATCCAAATAATTACATAGAGCAGCTTAAAAATTCATGACAATGCAGTAAATAGTTCTAATGTTCTAGCAATCAGAGAGAGATTTGAGAGTTTTATGTAATTATTTTGATAGTCAAAATTATATTCAAATCTGTACGTAGCTAAACGCTTCAGCAAAATTTTCATTCCATACAGGGAGGAGATTATGTGTGCTAAAGATTGTTAACAGTATATAGACCTAATCTGATCCATTCCTCAAAGGTACATCAAACATTATCTTAGATATAAAGGCATTGTTATCACTATTGTCATCAATACAATGGGAAAGGTTGTCATCGTCAAGTAAGATTTAATATATCTCGCTAAATGTTATAGACGCGTTACTGCAACTACACACCAAGAATGTCTCGCTTACAAAGCGACTCTAATAGCAGTTCGTAAATGTCTCGTCGGCACTGGTCGTAAAAGTAGCAGTGAGCGACCAAATCTCAAAACTTTTAAACGCTATCGCACAGTAAGATGCGTACATTCTGCATCGGTGAGAAACTGCCGAGGGAAACTTCGCGGACTTAACTGCTTCTGACCAATGATTCAGCGTGCAACGGCACTAAAGAGAAAAAGAAAGATAGAGAGATGAAGCAAGAGAGTGCAGCGGCAGAACGGCAACGAGGGTGGTTTCAGACGCATGCAACCGCTATCGATTGACAACCCTCGACCCCACCAGTGCTGCTACGCCATCACCGTTGCCACCACCACCGTCGCTACTACCCGCTAGCACCATCTCAAGCCTCTACCAGCAGCCGACCGTCGTCTCCTGGCTTTTCTCTCAATCAAGTCAAGAAACATCCCCTTCTCTTTCCATCTGTCATATCCGTTCTTATTAAACTCGTTTCAACAATTTATATTTGAATCTCCTGAAACCTAGCCTTAATTCCAAATCGCACGCTCAAAGTATACAAAATTATAAATCCCACCACTTTGGTGAGACTTATAATTTTGTGTATTTTGGTTCACACTATAATCTCCGATCGTTGAAGGTTTTTAATGCTAGAATAAAATAAACTTTGTCATCTGTTTCTCTTTTTTTTCTATCTGATCCTATCTATATTTTTTTCCCTTCAACAATTTTTTATACGATATATTCTATCATTTTACGCATGTTCGAACATTTACACAAGTTTCAATTTTGACCAGTAGTAAAAAATTGAAAAGATATAGTAAAAAATTGAAACAAGTTGACTATCCTCGAAGAATTTAAACCCCAGTATAAAATATATTTTCCTATCTTTTTACTTCTATTTTTTCTCGCTTCTTGTCTTACTTCGTTTCTCTTTGAAATCTGCTCGTTTTTTAATAACTATATTAAATTATATATCATATCAGTTTGTGTAATATCTGATCGCTGCCTCTCTCACGAGAGATTTAATTTCAGAATAAAATAAATCTCATTCTCTTTTTGTCTTCTTTTTTTCTATTTTATCCCCTTTCTTCCCATATTTCAACAGATCTGCTCTTTTCCTATTTATCTTGCTCCTGTCTCTTTCTGGGAACAAGTTCGCACATTCATAGTCACATAAAACTGTTATAAAACCCTTGCATGTAGAATTTCTGATCGACCATAGAGGTTTAATTCCAGAAGGAAATAAATTTCGTCCGCTTTGTCTCTTCTTTTCTGGCAATTTTCCCTCCCTTCATCGTATTTCTACAATTCCGTCCCTTTTAGTCATCCTGTCTCTGTTCCTCTTTGCGGCATTCTCTAGTGCCGCATCATACGCGTGCTCCTTCGACCGGAGCACGTTTGTCTCCTCGTTTGTCGACTCTCCTCCACGTCCGCTCTGTCGCGTGACGCAGTAGCCCTCCTCCCTTCCTCTCGCACTTCCTCTCTCGTCTCACGTCGACCTCTTCTAGACCCTCTCGTCGCCCACCCTTCCGTCTCTTCCGCGCTTTCTCCACGCCTGCTATACTCCGGAGTGCCTTCCCCGCTGGGAGTTTGTCGTCGTCGTCATCGTTTCGGTCGACTCCCTGTGTCGCTGCGGGATTTCCACGAACCCCTGTTCTAACGTTCGCCCTTATATCAAGAGATGCCCAGAGAGCAGCAGGCGAGACGGAAAGAGACAGATAGATCGCTAAGTTCTGACCCTTCTTCTTCGACTCTCGACAAACTATGAGAGAAAGAGAGAGAAGAAGCAAGAAAGAGACGGAGGCAGAGGGTCAAAAACATTAAAAGGGGATAGAAGAAGACGGGTAGAGGATGCAACAAGGATAAACTGAGGGATATTAACGAGTGAGAGAAAGAAAATCGGATAGATTAAAAGGCGTAGTGCCAAAGAAAGACTGAAAGAGAGAAGGAAGGAAAGAAAAAGAGAAGAGAGGAGAAAAAGCGAGCGACGCAGAGAAAACTAAGAGAAGGAAAGAGTAAAGAAGACAGAGAGGCGAAAAGGAAAATGGCTGTTCTCCAACGGCAGCAGCCGAAATATTTTACGAGCTAAAATTGCGCCGGCGGCCTTTACCCGCGAGAATCGATGTGCGAAGATCAGACGCTACGACGGGAGAGGTTTCTGTCTCCTTCCGCTCCGACGTCGCTGCCGCAGTAACCGTCATGGACGCCCCTTCTTTCGTAGGTTCGTTCGATAGACGGAGAAAGTAAGGGCTTCTTGACCGGAGAGCCAAAAGGAACTTTTCGATTTCCGATGTCTTTTCTTAAAGAAGCGGCACCTTGGCGTGCCGCGTTTATCAGCCTTGAGTCCGGAAGTCATAATTATCGAAAGAGAAGCGGGAGAGAAAACTCATCCAAGTAGAAAGTGGAAAATCCAGTTAACCAAACGCCAACGGCAATCTGTCGGGAAAACTCTCCGCGGTATTGGTTATTTGCCTGCGTTTGTTGTCAAGTCAGAAAACTACATTCAGAATAAATCACAAATACATCCAGAAAAAAAACTATAAGTTATGATTTTGATTTCCCGTAGCACCGATCAACAAAAACTGAATATTAACCTTCGCAACACTCGAAAAGCTTTATCAGATATATTTCAAGTGCAATTAGATGGATGCAAAATTGCATTAAGCGTTGGTTTTCGGAGTTTGTGACAGTCGTGCGGTTGACAATGAGGAGATGCAGAGCTGCAAGCCGCACATAAATCAGTATAAAGTTTGACCGTGTATGAGGGAAGAAGTTACATGAAATGTAACTTCTGAGTTACGATGAGGATACTAACCATAAATATATACGAGATATACGAGATACTGAAAAGGATTGAACGGAAACATCTGATGATGGTGCTTAATGTTATAACATACAAGTTGCTCCGAAGCTATTTTCGAGCTTTTCATTTATCAACATATTATCATCCGATAAGTTAAACGGGGAAAATTTAATCGAATATACACCGATCAAACTTTTTACTTTTGTCAGATTAACATAAAGATTATATACGTATTAAATTGAAATTTTAAAATAAAACGCAATAATTAATCAAATAAATTAGAAAAAAAACAAATAGAATAACTAGTCAAAAAAAAAACAAAGCACTCAAAATAAGTTGCCGTAAGATTTCTCGAAAACTGTGTCAGCAGAATTTCTTGAGTCTGTGTAAGCAAAATTCAATTCACGAGCAAAGAATGCTTTCTCCGAATTTTCTGCTCCATAGTAAAATATACTTTCACATGTATGAAATCTCATATATACCCGCATTCCGCCATTTTCTTCTACGGTCCCCATTTTATCGCCAAGTTTCCCTTATCTGGCACTATCAGGATTTGGCTTTCGTCGTAGTGAAATCCTTCGACGATGGAAAATCAGCCGCATGCCACGCTGTCGACTGCAGATTATCGAAAGAAGCTCCGCGCATTCTCGATCGATCGCTGAATACTATGCATCTCAAAAGTAGCATCGATCGAGCACGTTCGAAAATAGGGTACATCGATAATTGGAGTAAAAGCGAAGAAAGAGCGAAGATATTTTATTATAGAATGTTCTAAGCTCTTTCTGCTACATGCAAATTTTTTAATCAACTTTTTTAATCAACTTGGAAAAGATTTCTTGTTAAAATTAATACGATAAGATGATTTTTAAATTATAAAGAATATTTTCGAATAATTAGAAAGAAAACGGCATATCAAACTACTACAATTTTGTTTCAAAGGATGAATGAAAGGAAGCGTAGATATCCTTTATGTCCGTTACTACCGATTGTCGGAAAGATTTGCTCGTCAAGTTTATCGAGAACCAACAAACTATCTCGAAGTGATCGTGAGACATGTACGGAGTTCCTTGTAGAAACTAATGGTCTCCGACTTGAGCACGCGGGTTCTCGTTATGATATTTTAGAAGGATCCATGCTGGTATCTCGCATAATGAGATTATTAAAGATACAATCATCCGGAAATTTTCAAGATAAATGTATCTGTTCTTCAATCATAGAAAGAAGTACGAATTAATTCTGGCAATTTTTTTTCTTTTATAAAGCCACTTGGGGATCATATTCATCTTTGAATGTAAGAAGTAATATAAAATAATTCGGGATGCGTCATGAGGATTCAAATCACTTTCAACTTTCGCAGAATACTTCGTGATGTGAATGTGAGAATTATTTTGCAATTTTTTTGCTTTGAAGTTCTTAAAATTTGAATATCATCATAGATAAGAGTTTAAATAAATATAAGTCACAGTTACAATCGTATTAAAAAAAGATTTATCCGACCATTGAATCTTAATTAAACCTTAATTGAAGACTTTCCATATTTCCATTTATACATAATAATAAAAAAATTTTCGATATCGTTTTTCAATCGATTTATTAAATTAAAAATTTTTATTAACTTTACATAATTTTAAATAATTATTTAAATGCGGTTGTCATTATAAGATTATATGGCAATTTTTTATTGTATCATTTGAAATGTTCGGTGATAATTACTGAATGTTAAATGCTTTTTCTCTAGAAGCAATTATGACGAACTGCGTATTGCATATAACGCGGTACGCCAACGTTACTAATTACAACCAGGTGACGACTAAAAAATGACTAATTAACCTCTGAACTTCATCAAATAACTTTACCTATGCACTAAATTTAAAGAGCGTATACAATTTGATAAAAATAAAACACATAATAAAAAAGAGTAATAAAAAAATCACGTTAATTAAGTTAATACTCATTTGATGAAATAATTGACATTCAAGATCATTGATAGCATAATTAGCATTAATTCAGAATAATAATTGCAAGAGATAAGATCAATAGCTAATACAAGATTATATATTACGTACATATATATGTAGTATATATATATATATATATATATATATATAGTATTGCAGAATGCAATACGCACGTAATATAATAGCTATAATGTTATACATAACTAACCTGATAATTAATCCATCAAGCAATTAAAATGTCAGTCACAACAGCAAGCTCGGATGGAATTGCGTTTCACGGAGAAGACGGACTTCGCGAGGTAATATTTGCAGAGGTGGTATTCCGATTTCCGAGTTTACATAGCGAATTATCATCTCCACGAGGGATGAAAAAAAAAAGGAAGAAAGATCGATCGAAAGTGTCTCTTTGGCGGCGGTTATCACCCTTTTCCGTTCGTCGCGGCGACTTGTGTCAGTGAGCTTGTAACCCCTCATTAACCCCGTTCAACACGATTGCAGTTCATACCCCCGCCCCCGCTCGTTTAGTCATCATCGATCTTCTCCTATTGCTTTTTTTTCTTCCGCCGCATCCCTTCTTTGTTCGTTATAACATTCCGTCATTGTCCGGACAGTCGCGTCACTTTCTCAGAAAGCATTACGCAGCTCGTTAGCATGTGCTCTTCTTAATTGGCTCAATGGATCTCTTCATGTTCATCACTAATCGCTGACACGAGAGTGCGGTCGTACCCCGAAACTATCCTTTCTTCCTAAAGCACAAAAGTTAATAGCTCGTATAAAATATTTTTAATTTTATCTTGAGACACACACAGAATGTTCTATGAATAAAAAACGATATTTTAAAATGTAAACGTTAAGTCAAGTATAAAATTTTTTATAACTCTTTTCGATATTAACTGTCATGTTGATTTGAAAACAGGATTTTTCAACCAGTGTGTTGCGGCTTACTAGTGTCACAAAAATTTTAGTAAAGATAAAACAAAGCGAACAAATTTTGAATAAATAAAACACGAATAAGGCATAAAATAAAAAATATAATATTTAAAATATTATGAAATTTATCTAAATTATATTATGTTTATTCTCGTTTTAATCAAAGGGATATCGTTATTGCAATAAAATCACTTTTAAAAATAAAAACTAAAATGTTAGTGTTTATATTTCTGTCACGTTAGTATTTGATAAAAGATTTATGCTGAGCACTGAAGCGTTTGTACCTAATGATGTATTTTGACAAATTTCTCTCGTTATTTAATGCATTGCGAATTGAAAACGATTGAATGCTGATTTAGAATGTTATGATTGTGTTAAAAATAAATGAAAGTTACTTAGCAAAATTTTTAATTCTAAATACATAACGTTGTTATATTTTTATGAAGAATCATTTCGCAGCAAATTCCGATTGTTTCTTCATACATATCAACTAATAAAAAGAAAGACAGAAAAAATTGCCACATTTTTAGACGAAATTTGAGGTGTCAAATTGAAAAACGAAAGTTTGTGGAAAGAAAATAAATCAAAGAGTTAGAAAATTTCTATAGCTAGATAAAATTAGACGCGATTTTGATCATCTATTTTGCACGAGAATGTCGATAAAGCAAAGGATAAACTTTTGTGGTTTGTCGAGAACATGCGCGACAGGAGTTCATTCGCTAAACTTGATGCGGGCAGATAAAAAGGTCTCTCTAATCCCCAAGGAGGATTATAGGGATATGTGCGCACGAGGAAATATCACACGTGCGGTCTTTAATAAAAGAATAGAGCGCTGCTTTTAATAACAATATCAGCCCGCAAATAACACCCGTCGGCAGTCTTAAATTAACGTCTTCTACTGTGCGCGTGTAAAGTGTTTGTTAAACGACGTGTACGGCATGTCAATTTTCATCGCTACGAAAGTGGTATCCTTCGTATATTACTCCGATCTACGTTCCGCTACTTGAGCGTGCATTACGCGTGGTGAGCCATTACACTTTGTCTGGACAATCGCTTCGTTACCTCTGAAAATGATTGTCTCTTTAAGAGATTCAATAAAGATGTTAAATATTAGGTGTAATAAAAAGAAATCCATTATTTTTCCATTCAATTTCATGCAAAAATAATGGATTTCTTTTTACTACATCTAATATATCGACTCAAATTTAGTTTCTCGTTATCGAAAACTCCATTAAGTTATGATTAATTATAACTCTTTTTGTGTTTTAAATTCATCTATAACATTTTTATTTTTATTATGTACACAGAAAGAACGATTCTGCTGAAGTATCTAAAAATTTAGATATATATTGATCTAAAAATAATTTTGTGTGTGTTATAAATCATTATGTATGTAGATCAAAATAATTGTATGTAAAAATCTCAAGCAATGCTGCAAAAAGTTTCGACATTTTAGCAAACAGTGAAGTTTGAACGTCCTAATTATTTTATTGGATTATCACAATAATTACGTAGAAATTTAAGCAATGTTACAAATAGTTTTAACATTTTTAGCAATTAATGTGATTATTTTAAAGGTTTAACAAAATTATCTTCACATCTGTATTTAGCTAAATTTTTAGATATTTAAAAAAAAACTATCCTTTCTAAGTAACAAAAATTTAAAAACTATAAACTAAGAATTCAAAAAAAATGCATTAAAGGATATTATATTAAATATATAATTAAAAAGAGAAAATTTATATATAGATTGTTAGTAAGTGTTACATAAATTTTAAGTAATGTGACGGTCATGTAAGTTTTAACGCATAACTAAGTATTATAAGCTCTACAGGCAATAATAGATAAGCAAAGAATTATCGATTGAAAATTGTAGTAGAAAGTTTTATATAGAATACATATTGCGGAAAATTAATCCATATGTTAGTCTACAGTTTCGTGTCAAGTTTTCTAATTGGAGCATATCAACAATATCAAATAATAAAGCTTTTAATCCACAGGTTCTTGACCCGCTGATTGATTAATTAAAATCGTCGCGGCATCAGAGCAAACACATCGCCATCAGTCAAGTTAGTTTTTTTTCGCGGCGATGTTGCCCCACAGCCAGCTGGTTTACTTTAAAATTGATACTGACGTTAACTGACGGCTTGTCGATTTCGGAACTGCATCGTCCATGCTCCACATTGCAACTGCCTCATTTCATAAGCACCGATGACCTCTCTCAATGCAGGTTGAATTCGATCCACGCTACCACGCTTCTCGATGCTTTTTTTCACCGTGACGAATGTGGCATCCGCGGATTTTCGACGTGGTAAAATTTTTAATCCGCATTCGCACCCGGCAGTGTCGAATTTCGGTATAAACAAATATTGATTTGTCATCGGCGCGTGGAATGGAATACTGAGAAACTTCTGTTGAACGAACAATTCTTGCATTGATCGTAAAAATCATGTTTTCAACACTTTCAACAAGCAGTAGATAGATTTCTGATACGGTTATCATGCTTTGAAAAATTGAGAGTTAAATTTTCATTTATTTGTTTGTGCTTGACATTAGACATGGATAAAAATTCAAACATATTTTTATACAACTACTTAAAATATTCTTAAATAATTTAGACATTTGAAAAATTATTAGAGTCGCATAAAGAGTAGAAGTTCACTTTCAAAATCTTTAATTTAATACACAGATTTCGCTTAATTTATCTTTCACGGTGTAATTAATTAATAATATTATTAATGATATTATTGATAATTAGATAGAAAGTTTTTAAAAACGAAAGTTTAAATTGTTTATCCTACTCTTTGATACTTCTTTTTGATTAAAAAAAGAGTTCTTCCATATAAAGTGTAAATTGCTTTATTCTACTTTTCTATATTCCTTTAATAATCTTTCTAATCAAAGAATAGTTTTCTCACGTAAAGTTTAGTTGCATATTAGCAAATTATTAATATTCATTAAGATAAAAAAATCATGGATTTTTAACTAAATATACTTCATCAAGAATTCTGGGCAATAACTAGTTAAATCATTTCTGCACTAACTATACGTCGAATTAGGTACCTTGTTCAACGAAACAGTCACGTTGTTTCGAAATGCAACGGTCAACCAAATAGTGCCTGCATTTGTAGTACAATTGTACACTGAACTGAATAGTGATGTCCAATTAAAATTCGTATCCTCGCCAATTAACGTACATTTTTTCCGACAACGTAAACAGTTGCCTTCCAATTGCGAATAACATTCGGCAGCCTTAATAAACCATGCAAGTACATTTCTATCAAATATAAATAGATACCAAATATAAATAGACGAAATACAACAACACGATTTAAATAGCTGCATTTCAACCATCATTTCTTTTATTTGCATATTTCTTGCAATTATTGTTCATTAATTACTCATTTTTCAATTTTTTAAATAAATGTAAGCAAAATTTTTAATTACAATTAGAAACGTACAATAGATTCATCTATATTTCGTAACATTTTAGTTTTATTTTTAATATATATTCGACATTGATAATATATAATATATAAATTTAATTTTATTAAATGCTGCGTTTTAAATATGCAGTGTTTTTATAATTATATATTTCTATCGATTTAATTACATATTTGAATAAATTATTTTAATTATTTTAATATAAAAATATAGAAACTGTTTTATGAAAAAAAAAACATAGAATTATTATCTCCTATCTAACAATATACAATTAATAATAATTATTATATAGTAAACTAATTTGCAGGAACATTTTTTTTAAAAGATAACTGCAATTTTTAATTCATGGCGATCAAAGTTTATTATGTATGCACACAGTGGCTACAGTAATTTGCGAATATACGTGCCGTATACATCATTTGATATTTACAACGGTAACAACGATAAATAAATGTAGTCGTTTACAGTTCCGTGTTTTTCAATCATGGTGCTCTAGATTTATTTTAGTCGCTTATGGGTTCGAACAAATATGTACTTCAGCTATAATCGAAAACAATTTTAATTGGTTGTTTTTCTCTCTTTTTCTCTTTTTGCAATTTAAATTATAAAAAAAAGATGCTGCCTAATTAAATAAAAATTTATCTTTGAATGTGTAACTATACTATACAACGTAAATATTTGTTTTATAACCAAGAAACATTTTATATACTCATCTGCATTGTGAAAATATGTATCTTATGTTAAATCAATTAAATACATCGATTTTTCTGCACATACCTACTTTCGTATAATTTAAGTATGTGCCAGGCAAACAATCTTTAACAGTCAATTTGTCAATTTGTATGCATAATGGATTGTACAATCAGAAAACTATGTTATACATCTTTTTTGTCTACTTTCTTTAAATGTAAAGTAAAAAAAAATCTTTGAGAAGAAAGCTTTCAATTTTCAAGATTTTATTAATGTTGTTATTTTAGAGAGATAAATTATTTAAAAAAATTATTTAATATAAATATTTGAAACTAATATAAACAAATTAAAAAAAGTTTATATGCTCTATATTTCCGTAAAAGTATAAAAAAGTAAGTATGCCAAAAAATCCGGCAACTATGACATATGTAATTAAAAATTAATATGCCATATAATTGTTCTATTAGTTTATATTATTTCTGTGCCATTATAAATTTAAAGATATTATTTATTTATATGTATTATATTTATAGAATAAATAAATTATGTCACAAGAGATAATTGAATTAAAAAATATTTTTTGTAAATATTCTTTATCCCGTTTGAAAATTAATGACTAAAACGTTGTGCTCCTTCATAGAAATCACAGCTGTAATGAACTCTGCGATGCACAAAGCTTCAAACTTTGTGGTACGAGACGTTTGTGGCAATATACTCTTTGGTGCATTTAAAAGCCCTTTCTTCTGTTGTTGTGATTATACCTGCATCCCGCTGATAAGATTATAAGACTGAGTCTTTGAAATTACGATAAAGAACGAATAAAGTGCGTTCGAAACGGTGCGTTTCACCTTTGCAAGCAAAATGAAATGCTTGCAGTTTACTACGCCCTAAACGATTTCAGCTGCAAATAAGTCACTACAGTACGAATGGCAGAAGTTTACAGACTTGGCAATCTTAATTTAATTTGCTATTTCATTGTTATATTGTATAAATCTTCTATTAGAAAACTCGCACACACAAATCGAATGAACACATTGAATAAAAGTGAATTAAATGAAACATCGATACAATATTCGTTTTAATATATTTTGCAAATGATGAAATTTTACAAGTTACAACGAAAAAAAAAGGGATTAATGTCACTGATTTTCTAGAAATGATTTTTAAAGACAATAAAAACAGGTTCTGATAAAAATTAGATTTTCCGTGAAATGATGAGTGATAGCTAATTTTTCTCTTTCATGAATGAAATAGAAAATCCTCCGTCATAACCGCCGAGAGCAGCGTTTCTCTTTTCTCTCGTCCAATTATCTAAAAAGAGCGAGTTTTAACCGTGACATAAGCCTATTAGCTTGGCAAGATTTATCCTCGGTAGTACGCGCGCCCACGCGATTTCACGCATTTAAAGCGGTTTTATAAAGGTTGTGAGCGTTCTTCCGAAGTTCATCTATTATAGGGCACGTTTCTCATTAGAAATTACAACAAACTTCACATGAAAGAAACTGCGCTCCAATGTCTGTTATATTTCTGTATAATAGTTTCGCTTCCAATATCATTTTCTCGTGAATACTCTCAAGAACTTCAAGAAATAAAGCGAGAATTAAAATTATATCTTCGTTGAAAGATGTAATTCTATAATAAGATCTATTTAATTTTAGAGTTTTTTCATACTTTTAGATTCGCACACAGAATTTCGACAAATTAAATAATACTATCTGCAGACTTAATAATATTAAAAAAACATTGAACATCTCAAAGAAGCTTGACATTACTAATTCATGTAAAAATTTCGTTACAGAATATAAAATAAATCTACAAAATTAGGAAATTCTATGATTCAAATAAATTACTTATTCTCTTAAGAAATTTGAGTCTTATCTTTAATCTTCAAATTCACAAATGTTTTTAATGAATAAAAAGCAATTTTTGAAAATGAGAAAAACATTTAGATATCAGAAAGTGTGTGTGTGTGTGTGTGTGTGTGTGTGTAGGTGCTTTTATAAATTGAGTTGGTAACTGAAATTGCAATGTTTAAAATTGCTTGTTTTGCAGGACATAGTTTTGCATATTTCTCTTTCGGCATTATGCATGCGCTGTTATTATTCGTATAGTGCGAGCACGTCAAAGTATACGGTATATTTTCAACATTGCGATGGAATAAAGTTTCTTTGTTAAAATAAAATTCGATCAATCTTTTTACGATCTCTCATTTTCACGACTAATTCACATTCACGATTACCGTTAGCAGCCGAAAAAGATTCAATAACTCGATTTTAATCAACAGGATTAATAGCTATCCTATAAAGTATAATATAGACTCGTCATCTATTAAAAAGAGAATGGCAATTAAATCATCGTTGAAGATACGATTACGCGGAACGTAAGTTGCGCTGCAAAGTAGGTACAACAATGCAAAGCATCTCCATTTGTGAAGCTAAATACTTATCAAGTGAAACGGAAATCGTACATTTACATATAACAACCTTCAGGAAATCAAATAATGCCATTTAATTGGCATCTCTGAAGAAAATACCCGTGAAAGCCTCAAAAGTAATGCCATTTAATTATTCCCAATGCTCGTATTTCTGAATAATGGGATCTATAAAGTTATTGATTGACAAGATTCGTTTTAGCAAAATTAACAATTATATTAGAGCATAAAATAATACAAATCATGTTAAAATTAAAACTTAGAATTATAAATGTTGAGAATGTCATAATACTTTTATGAGTTTATGCGGATAATTTGAACAACTGCGTTTTCTGTGAATGTTTTCTAAATGTATTGTCTTGCCGGAGCGCTTTAATATTATTTTGCTTCTGTTTTACCTATAGAGATAAGAATAACAAGAAATGACGCGAAATTAAGAGGGAAACTTTGTGCCGTTGCAATACTGAAAATTCCCCGTATTCCCTGACGTTCTCACATTATACGAATAGTAATAGCGCATGCATAATGTTGCGCAAGAAAAATACGTAAAACTACATTCTGCAAAACAAGCAATATATTAGACATTGTAATTTTAGTTACCAACTCAATTTATAAAAGCAGCTACAAACACACAAATAGTTTTACTGATTTCTGAATGCCTTTCCCTCTTTTCAGAAAACAAATCAATTATAATTCATTAAAAACATTTCACTTTGAAGATTACAGATAAGACTTAAATTCTTTAAACTTTATTTAAATAAAAGTAGCATAATTAACGCTCTGACATAACATTGATGTTTTTTCTTATGAAAAAACTATCTGTTATTATATTATATTATATATATTATGTATATATATATATATATAAATATAAAAGTCAAGACTTTTTATTTTAATCGATAAATTTCTTAATGATCAAGGTGAATTTATTGAATATAACAATATATAGATATATCGAGGAAAATTAATAAATTTTACGTATATACGACATTTGATAAATGAATGGTGATGGGATATTACACAATACATGTTTTATCACATATGCAAATGTGTTAACTTGCAATCATTCGAACGAATTATTAAAAACTTATATTCAATAAAGATTCTTGTCTAACAATTTAGTTGCAGGTTCAGAGAGTCAATTCATTTAATTCAAGTAATTTAATTTTATCAGTTATTAATAAAAGAATTGAATATATAATAAAGAGAATGTAATAAACACTATATAAAAGAAAACTAAAGCAAAGTATGATAATCAAATTTTCTGTAATGACGATATATGATAATCAATAATTAAAAAATATATGAAATGACATTTCAAAACTCTCTACAAAATAGATTTATTGGATATTATGTTTTCAGTAATTATGCCATTATTCTCTACTTAATAATGTACAGAATATAATTAACAAATATTCAAAATCTGAAAAATGATATATGCAACATATCGAAATCTATCTATTAAAATATTTAATATAATGATTAATATAAATCTTTATTTTAACTTTGCGCTTATTTTATTTTGGAAAAGATGTGATTTTTTAAATAGAATAAAAGATAAAAATGTTACTTTATCGCAAATATATTTTCTCATAACGTCACTGATTAGACGTGATTTTTATTTAGAGAACGTAATATGAGAGAATTAGCTTTTTTCATTTAAAATTTTACAGAACCATCTAAAAAAAGAGTAAGTACCTATCTGCGATTACCTCATTCACTCGTGAGAAAAATTCGAGACATTATTTCGACTGACTATCTTCGGAAAGGGCTAAGGCATCTTATGCGGGTGCATTACGCTTGTGAGTACATCGTCGATCTCGCAAAGTCAGTGTGCTGGAATAAGCCGCTCTTTTTCTTTTTAGGACCGTGCGCGAATGTATCGTTTTCTGTGCTCGAGAGGCCGCGCTTTTGGCTGTCCCAGCTGAAGTCACTTAATACGTTTCGAGAAGGGATTAGGTGTCGTGTTCCGTCGGTTCTAACCGTATAATATAGGCTTGCAGACTAGTGGAGCATCTGCTCCCGAGCCACGGGCCCTCGACTTCAGTCCCTCTGAGAGACTCGAGGTCTCGACTTCTCGAGACAGGAGAGGCCGCTAGGGAGAGGACTGAGTGGAGATTGGAAACACCAAGAGAATGAACGAGGGAGAGAGAGAAATAGAGGATTATTCTGCGCGGGCGCTTAAACGGGTTGCGAATGTGTGCGAGTATCGGCCACGACGAAAATAGACACAGGAATGACATTGTGGTGGGTTAATTCAATACGTACCGCTGCAGCTAACGCAATTCAGTTGTCAAGAAATCAATTGTCAAGAGAATTTTTAAATAAGTATTCAATAGTACTTGGTATTAAAATGTCATATCCATGCACGTTCGAAAGTACTGAATTAAACCTTGACCTGTCCGGATAACATAAAGTGACAAAAACGTCGCATATGTGATTTCTAAATTTTTATTTTATTTAGAAAACACGTCATAAATTATATTAAATTTAAGAAAATTTAAAAAATTATAAACGCAATAATCTAATGTGAATTTTAAATAAATTTAAAGCTAACTATATTTAATTATATTTAATCCGAATTTCGCAAAAGCTTTTGAACTCTTGTATTATTTGATTGAATAAATTCATTCGTTGCGAAGATATCGGTGTTCAATTAAATTAGAAACCCATAAATGCAAATAATTAATATCAATAATTTCTCATGGATAGTAATTTAATGCTCAATTAAGAATTTAATTTCGTGTTTATTAGTTAAATAGATATCGAAGCTTAATGAATTAAACAGATGGCTGCACATTTTTTAGAAAAAAACTTAATATGCTTTTTCTTAAAATATATAGTTTTAATGTAAACTTTTTTAGAGTAAGCTGCTGTAAACTGTTCTCGTTTTATTGATAATTACAAGAGATAATTCAAGAGTTTCAACTTTAATTCAAGAGTTTTAACTGATTTAAGCTAACAAATATTACATTGAAGATCATAACTTCCGAAACTTTGGCTTACGAAGAATTTGATCGATAGATGATCTCAAAATTTGTTCGCGTGTTTGTGATAGCTGCTTGTTTCGAATTTGAATTGGATCCTTGTATATATATATATATATATATATATATATATATATATATATATATAT
>Ga0157364_1001638_pt1 | contig 19440 bp, 9 predicted proteins | sample AttsexASBM2_FD_111476 | JGI IMG/M metagenome (GOLD analysis project Ga0157364, IMG submission 111476) | Fungus gardens microbial communities from leaf cutter ant in Ribeirão Preto, State of São Paulo, Brazil - Atta sexdens ASBM2 | ecosystem: Host-associated > Fungi > Mycelium > Unclassified ...
AATTTATTAGAATTTTCACAAGTGTACAGGAATTTTTCTTCTTTTTTATACAATCCCCTGAATAAAAAATGCACTGATATGATTCAAGATCCAGATTGCTGACGGAAGGTGCATAGGAGGAACTCCGCATTGTCGATAAAGGATTAATTCTTAAAAAATATATAATAATACATTGTTCTTACAGAGTGTAGCATTATGTGTATTAAAAAAAAATTTTCTTTCCCAGCAGATGACCAGAGTCGACTTGTACTTCCGGGAATGAAAAATATCGGCATGTCAAATAAAAAGCATCGATACTTCAGTAACACAGTAATATCCTTAGGATAGTTAGAATCACAAGCGCCATATCCTGAAATACGGCCAGTCAGTAGCATGAAGACGGCGGAAATTGATGATGATAGAAGAGCGAGAACTTCGCCGTCCGGAAATTAGTGACTTGAAATAGAACGAGAAGCAGGTGCGCTTGATAAAAATATTAGGGTAAACTTAACCGTTATTACCTATTTACGCACACATATACGTTTATCGATCACTAAAATCTGCGAGTTTGTTTAGTACTTTAGGATGTACGTTAGTCTTTGTTCTTACGCAATGTATATTTTCACGAGGAATTAAATTATCATATAAAGTAAAATTTACTTACCTCTTAATCTTATTATCTATCAACTTATCATTTCTCTTTGTAATGTAATTAATAATAAAATAAACGGACATAAATTAGCCTAAAATAAAAATTGCTACGAAATGACATCAAGAATTCAACAAATTCTCCAAATATCAATCAAATGTACGAAAAGTTTTGTTGAAATATTTAAATAATTTGATTAATACAAGGATCCGATAATAACTTTATTATCAAAATAATTATGTAGAACGCTGTTTGCTACAATGTTTTTTGCAAAATTGCTTATCAAGCTTGAAATTCCTACAGGATGTGGCCCAATAAAATTATTTTGAGAACTAGTTAAATTTTTAAATACTTCAAATCGTTCTTTCCATGTGGGAATCAAGAGGAGACAGGTCGGATCAATAAAAAGACACATACGTTAAAAAAACATTTACATATTTATATATATAAAATATAATACAATTTGTTACAGTGTAGATGATAGTGTAGATGTTAATATCGAGTGTAAATCGGATAGGTATAAATCTAATGTAAGAGCATTATGGAAGGATAGGGCGCTCGGTGTATGTATATTTATAAAGATATAAGATGCTGTGTGTTTTTAGCCACACCTATCCGAAATAGGTATCGAGTGTGTAGTAAGGTGCCTATGAGGTTCCCCGGACGTCATTTAAATCTAAAACTATATACAGGACATTCTATGTACACGCATACGCTATTCGCTCGATTTTCTTATATGCATTCTCGCGCTTATGCATTACCGCTCCGATCGCCGCGCACATCCGTGTCTCTATTTTGCTAAAAGGACACGAAACTCCGAGCCGGCGATCGCTAATCCTCTACGTACAGTACATACATTTTCGATTTCCCGGCCTTCACCATCGTTTTCGCCAAGCCTGCGGCAAAGTTGACATCGACCGACTTTCCGCGCGCTTCAAAACGGGAATCATATCCACCAGAATTTGGTTTGGTACTCCTGATGGAATAAACATTTTTGTTGAAAATGTGGTGGAAGATGCAAGGCGTCATACTTCACGACGCGACAAAACTCGATTTTCCAGCGTCGCAACGTGGATTTTGCTTTCAGGAAAAGGAGAAAAGTATTTCGACTTCGTATTTCGCGCACAATTTGCATTTAATAACTACTCTATCACTGGACGTATATCGAGAAAAACTGTTTTATTTAATTGGTTTAGATTACTTACTGTCATTTTATACTATCATTTATTTTAAATTAAACAACATCTGTTTTAAGCCCTTTTAATTAATTATCAAAGAAATAATAGAAAATGTGATAGAAAAAGGAAATATAGTTTAAGAAAACATTTTACTAATAAAAATAACAAAGTTGCTGTAAACAAGATCGAAGTTTCGAAAAACTTTTGAAAATCGTCTCGAATGTTGTCGAAAAGATGGTGAACGCCAGCAATCGTTACAAAAAAAAGATTGCCTAACATATCTAGGTACAATACAAGATCATCGAGTATAAATGCGTAACACATCGCGCTACCGTGTGTTACCTAACATAATAATTATCCCAGTTTATTAAAGGACACTCGTGACGCTTCGCTTGATTGTTCTATTCATATCACCGGCGATTCTTTAGCACCCATTCACGTCGTCAACAGGCCGCAACGAGAGATCGTCAAGATCCTCAGCATTCGTCGACGACGTGCATCAACTCTTTAAACGAGAACGATACATTCGCATCGTCCTCGCTCATCGCGTAATTTCGCTCATCGATTTATTACGAGTCCGTTTGACGAAGTTAAAAATCGTCCGATATTCAGCAGATCCTAACATGCATGTCCACGCAATGAAGACAAGTCAGAGAGATAGAATCGAGAAGAGAAAGAAACTCTAGCGGAATCGGTCGAATCCGTCGCAAATTCTGTGACTACAAGTACCTTAATATGGATGGTATTCTTGCGTGTGAGGCCTCCATCGAGAAACTGTGTCAATAATTCAGTCGGATCCCATCGACAGTTGATACTTAATCTTCCTACGAATGATTTATTTATTTAAAAAAAAAACTTTATTTTAAAAGAAAATTTGAAACATTTATGATTCCCAGGAAAAATTTTTCCCGCACTCATATTCTCAGGCAAAACGCTTTAATCGCGATGTATTCTATATACGAACATATCATCGATATGAGCGCTCCATTTTAAACGAAAAATTTCTCGGGAATATTTAGTAATTCTGCGGTAGGAACTACTTGCGGATAACGGGTTATCGGAAAAAAAACGCTGCGGTGGGGGTGGTCTCTTTTGCGTAATAATTGTCCGACGTACTGCGAGATATCGAAAATAGTTTGCCGAACAACTACGTACAGTACGTACTATCGAGCACAGTTCGGAGGCGACGTCATACGCGGATTTATCGTCCGGCAACGCCGATCGCTTTCTATCGTCAGGATATAGTTCCCCGCATTCATGCCATTGAACTAGATCCAATCGGAACAAAATATTTGTAAAGCCATGTATACTGCGGTTCTCAGCAATTTCGATTCGACAAGTACAGCGTTACGAACGAATGACTTTCGCGCTGCTTGTCACCCTTAAGTAGTCGATGACGATCGGAGTCCGTCTTTCTTGTAACATAAATTATAATATAATTTTCAAAAAAATTATGTATAAAAATAACATTTATAAAGTCATTTATTATGTATTTCGAAAACATAATTTTAATTGATTCTTTTTCATAAGTCATAAGTTCGATTTTTTGCTTGCAGAAATGTGTTACGCTATGTGTTACTAATGGATATTACGAGAATATTGACTCGAGAATCCCGACTGCTTAAGGGTTAAGATGCGGCCATTCGATTACCCTAAGGTCTTCTCTACACACACAGATTCTCCTATGACATTTACGAATTACCAGTTAGTATTAAATTGTAAAACGTACCTATGTGTCCGATACCGATTAGTCGCGCCTACTTTGAGATTTCGCTATGCTAGAAGGGAGGGAGAAGATAATTTTTCGATCTAACACCGAAAAATGTGAACTCGATTAAAAAATTTCAAGTTGATTTTAGCCAACAAAACTCTCCGTTTCTTCTTTTCTTTTTCTGTTAATATCGGTGCAAAATTGAAATCGGTAACAGCGCGTGTTTAGGGACACTTCCATTTCGTTTGATTTCGAAATGAGGTAGAATAAAGAATAAATTCGAGTCGAGAGTCATTTAAATGGAAATTATCAGGAGAAGCTTTCGAATCGAATGCAAATCGCCATGCAGATCGTATCGTTCAAAACGTTCGTTTGGCCCTTGAGAACGTTCACGAGTTTACTAGGCACGTCATCTATATTAATTTGTTTCGTGCAACTGATTGAAGGATGCGGCTAATAATAACATCAATTTCATAATGGTAATAATAGTAATTATTAATTAATCAATAAACTGAAGATAAACAGAACTTTGGTAAAATCAAATAACTTCGTTTAAAAAAATACCTTACAAAATTATAATTCGCTCAATTATAGATTTACATTTAATCTATAAATCATCAACTTAGCTTATACGTTGAGCAATCGTAAATTATCGTGCATTCAAGTGCATATCGATTACTCTCCTTAATACGAATATACAATTAATAAGAATCACACAATTTATTGGAAAATCGAGTGTCCCTAGGTGTATCAAATTGTTCAAAATCTCGAAAGTGCGTGTCTGTGTATGTGTGTTGTATGTATGTGTGTACGCAACAATGAGAGATGTGTCAAATCGCAAGTTATATCGCTTTATTCACATTAAATAAAAAATAAATAACCACCCATATACGACAACGGGCGTTGACAAGCGCGCGTGAATAACGTTACACGTAATAAACTGTACAGAATGTTACAAAGAGTCGTCGGGTATGTATAATATAATATATATATATATAGTGTATCTATTTATATATTTATATATAAACGTTGGTTAAGTAACACACCCCCCTTCGTAAAACGCTTCAACGAAAGAGATTGCGAAATAAGATTCTGATAGCGAGACATTGTTAGATTCTCGCACGAAATTACCATCGCGTGCAAATCAACCAATGCTTATACAATCTCTTTAAAAAATGCACCTTTATCGCTACAGTCTAGTTAACAAAATATACAGACTTTGGCGAGAACCGTGCGAGCACGACGTAGTGAAGCGCGCACATATTTATTGCGTGACCGCCGAAGTCATCAAGAACAGTGTTTCCCAAACGTATTCCAAATAATTTTTTACGACTAGTTTTTATTACAACAGGAAATATATTTCTTGTGCAAAACAAAAAAGAACTTTCAGAATTTTAATTTTCCAAATTAATTTTTTGTTAAGTCAATGAAAAAATTATTGAAATTTGGATTAAAATGTTGATGTCACTCGATTTGTTTAATCTTCTTCGTTTGATTCAATCTTACACTTTTCCTTCCATTTAATGTCATGTAACTTGGGGAAAGTTGTATACATCTATATTTTTTAAATTTCAATAATTTAATCACAGTTTCTATGTATCCTGATTATATAATTATTTTATTAGCAAAACAAATTCGATTATGAAACGCTAAATAAAATTGGGAAGTACTGCACTGAAAAAACTTCGGAGAAAGCATATGTCATATTCTAAAAAATAAATTCGAAACGTTCTTTCACAAAAATCGCGATGTCTCGCTCGGTTCTCGAACAGCAAATAAACAGCCAACAATTAAACTCTTGCGATTAGCTCGAAAGAAGTTTTAAATTAATATTCCGATATCTGTCGATAATAATCGCGAAAATTTATTAGGATATTTCTCGTTCGATCATCGAAGAAGTCGTACATAAAAAAAATCAAACAATATTTCCATTGCTTTCATTATTAAATGTTACCTACTTCACCTATCAAGATGGAATAGATACATTTTGATGCGACTTAAAATTAAAGTAGCTTTGTATGGGAGCGCCAAGGCAGTGTCTCGAAATCGATGATGATAAAATGACTCACAGGCAACAACAATGAACGGCAGCTTATCAGGCAGTGTGATCGTAAGTCGGACTAATCAATTTAAAATATGAATGAATAGTGCAGTCGCTAGTCACTTTCATATTCAATGGATAGGAAGTACATTTGCATGAAACGAACTCGATTTCGATTATTATTTTTCAATATAATGTTAAGAATATTACATAAATATTTACAACATTCTACAATAAAGTTTAGCTCTTAATTACAAGTTATTAAAAATAAAATATTACTTGATCTTATATATTACTATAATTTTTCATAATATATCTTATTTGTATAATTATAATCGCAGTCCATAATTCAATACGTTTTAATTCATTTATTCTTTACATTTTATCAAGATTTTAAAAATAATTTTGCACAGAACAGAATTATTTATAGGTCCCTTCTTATAATACATATAATTTTTTTAAAGTTTTGATTATTACTGTGAATCGATATATCGAGGCATTGAATGTGTAATATATAAAGAACAAGGAAGTTCTCGTGTTATTCATTTCCATCACAATTTGCATTATTGATTTCTAATGTGCTGCAGTTAAAGTACGACAGAGCCGATGTATTCGTATCCGAGAAATATCCTGCTACGGTCGTTCTATGCGAACACGCGGGACATTATAGATTTTTCTGCAACAGCGTACTTCGAATATGGTAAATGCAAATGTCTCGAATATAAATAATAATATAAATTTCAAGTGAAAACTCTCTCGACAATTTATAGATATTTCGAGCGTGGGACTTCCGCTTTTACCGTGTTTCGAAGAGTACTGCTCGCAAAAAAATTCTCTATTATATAACAATGGTACGCGCGAACGGAAGTCGCGAAAGAGAAAAGCCGATCGCGAAACGAGAACACGATAGATCCGATCTCTCATGCTCGGTTTTACCGCAGGCGAAAATTAATATGCCGCACATCCACATCCGGCTTCCGGCCAGCCAGTGTCATTAACTCTCTCTTTTCTGAACGATTTTTAAATGCCAAGATGAATATTTGATTATCGTCATTTTGAGTCTCAAAATCGTATGTATTTTCAAAAGCTATCGAGAACAGAATTTAAAAATTGAAGACTCGACGAAAAAAAAACTTTAAACGACATAAAAAAAATGTCTACAATTGAAACTTGAAGAACATTCTAAATAAGTACACAATAATATTCCATACCTCTAATACATTTTTATATAAAGAGGTTCTTCTGAAAATAACTTTCATAGAATTATTTGCCTTAAGGTAAATGTGAAACGGAACTTTTTCAAGATTGATTCTTAAAAAGAACTATTTCTTTGTAAGATAAAAAGTTAATTAAATTTAATTCAAAAATAATAAAATATATATATGTATATATATATACTTTTAATTATTTTATTAGATTTATACTTTTATCCTTATTTTTGGTATTTCTTAATTTAATACAGCCATGTAACTGTATTAAGAAAGAGAGAGAGTTAATAAATTCTTAATAAAATCGAACATCGTACGTGAATTTTCGGTGACATGCCTCCGTAAAATTACTATAATTTTATTTCAACACCTATAAGTCGAGATAACGTGGATTCGGTAATTTCTTCTACGTTTTCTATGATATATATATGTATATAGGTTTCATCTACACCGAATCGAATGGTGATTGCAATTGTCCTTTTTCTCTCGCAGAAATTCGACATTCTCGACTAAAGGCTGGCGAATTCTTCGCGATACGCGCGTGTATATGTTACTTAAGTCTTTATGAGCTGCTTATTTTAAAAATTAAATAAATTCAACTTTTAAATATAAATTTCAATGAAATGCAAATATAAACTGTTAAGCTAAATTAAATTCTAGCAAAAATTTTTCGAGTATTTAGTATTCCTAAATTAAATATATCAAGTTAGCGATTTCTCTCTTCGATTATCTCACTTTAAACATTTCACTATTCAGTATCGGAGTAACGAAGGCCGAATGGCTGTAACTTTTATTATCTATCCAGTATGAAACACGATATGGTACACGACGAAGATTGCACCAGCCGCTAGTCATATCGGAAAGGTCGCTTCATTTCGAAAAAAAAGAGCTCACTGATCGAATGCGCTCCCGGATGCGCTCGGTCGGAGAACAATAACATTTATCTAAGCCTAAGTATCGCGTCGCTGAGATTGGCATATACTTACGCGAACATACGCACGCGCCAGTTGCTACTGCTGCTGTTGCTCGGTCTGCTATTCGATCGCGATGGATGACCACCAAGGCGATCCTGGATCCGAGTGAACTCGAACGACCGCTCGTCCGGCGGCGACGTTCACCTGAACGCAGCGCCGGCGACGACAGTGACGGCGGCCAGGATCACAGCCGCCGATACTGTACGGCCGCAGGAACTACCAGCTGTGGGACCCGCGTCGCTGCTGCGGGACACCTTGCTACGCACCAATTGACCCCGCTCAACTGCGTTCGACTCGTCGCTGTCAGGATCTACGGGCGCACCAATATCGCCGTCCTCGCTTAGCAACATCGATAATTTGTTCCGCAGTGGCTTCTTCGCGCAGGGCACGCTCGCTTCCTCATAGGGCCTGAGGATGCGTGGATAGTGCACCTCGAGGTTTTCTGTACCGGGCAGAGCGCCTTTACTGCTACCACATAACGGCTTAAACGTGCCGCTTCGAGTGGCTTCTTGGAAACTTTGGAAATTCGATTCCCAGTCGTAGCTGACTAGTCGTTCCTCGAGCGTCATGCCCTTTAAGTTCGGCGGCTCCTGGATCATCACCGGACTGGAAGCCCTATGCCAAAAATGAAGTCTCGTAAAGTCGCGTGTTTCTCTCGCACACAGATTTTTATAATTGGACTGTTTACTTCGATTATTTTATATGTGATGTAAAGATGTGATAAAGTAGTTCGAAGGAGCCATCTTTATTTGATTTATCTACACACGTATGCGTACTGTCTATGAGTATTATATTACGTAATCTGATTGTATTACATGATAATATATGTGTGATATATATTATATATGATTTATATGAGTAGGTGGACCAAGAAGGCTTCCACTTCCTGGTTCATCTCATTAGGAACTCGGTATTAAAACATGGCGGTAAAATGAACAGTTAGGTAAAAGTATGCGATTATAAATCACACACACACATAAATGTTTCCTTTCATATACTTCTTTTTTCCTATATTTCAATTTAGTCATTACGTACAAATTTTTCATTTATAAATGAATATCGCAACTGTTTATATATTATATACATATTATTAAATATCTTTAATTATTACTAAACATCAAAACAATTAAGAAACGATAAAAAAACTTTGGAAATTTTATCAAGAGTTAATTTACAATAAGAATTGAATATTGCATATCTTAACAATAGCCAGCACGTCTGATGCGAGGTAATATCTATCACTTTTTAAGTCAATAATGGCTAGCACTTTTGTAATGTACGAGCTCTGTCCCTAATAGCCAATTTAGAATGATCAAAGAGCAAAATGTCGAATGATCATCGTTTGCATGGAATTATATAAACTGATAACAACGTATAACTGCACCATCAACTTTCCTCTCATTCGCGTAAATGATTTATCAATTGAAATTATAACGATAAAGTAAAAGACAAATATGAGTCAATTAAAATTACGTAACAGAAATCGTCATAAAACAATTTATGTCTGAGATAAATTTTAGACTCGTTACAATTAATCAATTAATTCAAATACTATTAAAAATGTCTTTCGAAAGATTTAAAAATATATAAAATATGTCTAGCATTTTTCATCTTCTCAATTGTTTATATAATCTTATCATTCGATTTTTTGTTGACATAAACGGCTATAAATTTATGGAAATGTCACTTACTGTATTAATTTCTGGATTCCCAAGCTGTGCAGCACCGTCGGTAGCGAGGGCAATGAATAACAAAGAGATAATTCAATACGAGGATAATAGAGAACGGACACCAGGCAAGTTTCTTCTCTCGTTCCCAGGCCGCCGAGCGTAATGGCCGTACGAGATTCAGACGAGTACGTGCACTCGGTGACTAAATGATCGCCCTATAACATAAAATAATCATCTGAATAATATTAAGCTGAACAGAGAATATTAAAATTTTTAAAATCTTTCGATATATCATCAACTTAATAAAACAACAAAAAAATATAGCAATAACATGTATAAATTTAAATCGAAATTTTTGGATTGATATAGCAAAATCGCAATGCATATATCGATACTTTATTGTAATGATTTTCAATGATTTTACTTTTCAATTCAATTCTGTCATAATTATTTTTACTTAATGTTAACACGTAATCGCGTTTAAGTCTACCCCGTTCAAGCTCATTCAAACAATTAAATTCAGGTTCATGCCCTGCATCTGTAGCATGTCGGCACTTTACGTGATCAAAGCTATACTTATTGCACGTTAATAAACTTTATAACAAGCTCATAAACTTTCTGATACGTGCTATGGGTTATAATACAGCTAGAAGTATGTTCGCGGCAAGTAAACGAAAGGCGTGCAACGCAGCGGAAACAGAAAAATAAGAATATATTAAAGAATCGCTGTAGAAGTTGTTCGCGAAACGCTTAAAAATAATCTTGGATTATTTTCAAAGAAAAAATCTTGGCGGATAGATTCGAGTTCGAGATACTTTTCCCCGAGTCTGTTCGCGATCCTCTTCCGGGAATCGGGAATATTTTATAATTGCATTAGTTATGCAGGGTAGAAATAAGTTCAATAAATTAGCCAAAATTGGATTTTGATATAACGATTAAAATAAAATCTATAACTTAAGCCCGCAATGTTCGATGTCTTCTTCTCAAATATAATTATTATTCATTAATAGAGAAAGTTCGCCATTCCATTGGGAAATGCTATCTTTCAATAAGATATAAGCAATATAATACATCGTATATACGTTATGTGCTAAGACTGTACTTACCGGGTACACCTTGACTGGTCTCTGAAGCCTCCGATACTCCTGATAATTGGGATCGTAGTTGGTGTCGGCGGCGATCGGCGGCAGCTCTTCGCTGGCACGGATCTGCCGCAGGCGAACCTTTCTGCCGAGCTGGTGGGTGTGCATGATCACGGCGAACATGTTAATGCCGCTGTTCGGTATCGTCTGACCGGTGCAATCGGCGATGCAGTGGCCCTCGGAGACCACCTCAGGCTGGCCGGGCGGTATTATGTGCCGCCAGTTCGGATCGATGCCAACACTGAGGATACCAGCGTCATGGCCGCGCAGTCGATCGGTATAGAGAAGACGCAGGCCGCTGCTGTCGCTGATGAAGGCGTCCAGCTGCGGGTTCGTGTAGTGAGTCTCCAACATGTAGTAGCGCGGCCCCGCGTACGGATTGAGCGCGTATCCGGCCTCCGGCGGATAATTAAAGCCCTGGTGCGGCAAAAGAGAGAGAAGGAAACGATGGATTATGCAGAAGCTGCCAGTAAATAAAAACAGGACCGGCAGCGAATATCCCAGTCCGGTTCTGATCGCGGGCCCGTTCTCGTCCGATCTGGTCCGGTCTGATCCCGCCCCTACCTCAGCGACGTTTCAAGTCTGGTATAATCGGTATACGCCTCGATCCATCAGAACGGGCCCCCGATGAAAATTGTCGCTCATGGAATTCGTTTCCTTATTGGGCGTGTATGGTACTCACGAATTATGCTCGATTAATTTTAATTTTTAGGTACCGATGATGAGCAAGATAATAATCCGCCCAATTCGGAGAATCGTCGTGCGATATAATCGCTAATCATAAGAACATTTTGAATTTAAATTTATTAACATAGCCCCAATAATTTCGACCGTTAGCACCAAACGTGTTTGCATTATTAATGAGATTTTTATTTTAATTCTAAATATTTAAACACAAATGTGCGTGTGTATGTGAGGTCATTCTTATTTTACTATCGTTTGTAGTTAATCAAATTGTCCGCAGTGAAAATTTTATTTATTATTTTTTGTCTGAGATTAAAATAATCATTTAATAATATTACTAAATAAATGTAGATTGGCGAAATGTATTATCGTCACTATTTTTGAAAGTAATCTGAATAAATATTTGAATATAACAGTAATATTGATATACATATTGTTTTAAAAATTAAAATAAAAGTAAAAACGTTTAGTGCACTATTTAATATTACAAATAATATCGCGTGTTATATCAATTGATGTTATTATCAATGTTATTTCATTATTTATTGGGAACTATATACAAGACGACACGTTTTACGATTGGTTGCAATTTCACAGGACGTTCATATTACCAATAACCACGAAGAAACAAGTTTGCGGTATTCATGTTCTCACATTGGTATACATTACACCACACTCGGAATTATCACGAAACTCCGAACGTGCTTTGCACGATCACGCGCAATACTTCACGAAAAGTCAAGTTTACGTAGTGAAGGGTCAATGGACACTTCCGATGATCAAAGTTATAGAGAAACAAATAAGATACAATAAATTTAATTAATATATTCCGCTTATATATTTTTTGTCCATTTTTTAAAAGAAATAACTTATATACGGAAAGAACAATTTTTTGCTCTAGTATTTAAAAATTTAACTATTTATAAATCTGAAAATAATTTTGTTGAATTATCAAAATAATTATATAAAACGATTAAGTGTTGATGACAACACTTGCAAAAAGTAACGTTTTAGCAATCAGTTGGAGCCACATAATTATTTTAATGAGTCAAATAAAATTATTTTCGGAAATAAATTTTTAAATACTTCAACGGAACCATTCTTTCCATATATCTCAATTAAATAATTTATTAAATCATTTTATTCTCTGACACCGAATCAAAGATTTCGATAAAACAACTGGATAATTCCATTATTGGCAAAATGACTAAAGAATTTTAATTAATGATCGTTACAAAATGCGAAAACGCGTAATGTTCAGTGAAAATAAATGATTTTTAAAATTTGTATTTCGCGCATCTCTGAAATTTTGTGCAGCAGATAGTTTCTGTGACTACTGAAAACTTGTCAGAGCATGGAAGCACCTCAGTGCCTCACGTCGAGGTCTTCGGTATATAAACGTAAGAGAAGTTTTTGACATACCTCAGAACCGAGACTCCAAGTGGCTGCGATCGTATTGCACTGGAATGTGGGTTTATCAGGAACATAACAGACACCCCCGGTAGTTTCGGCCGCGGATTCCAATTCGGCTTGATCTCCGCGGCACTCGTACAGGGTCATGTGGTGAAGGTATTCGTGGCTTCCCGGCTGAATAACTGGTTCGTACTGAAATATACAACAGGCGTACAAGCTCGTAACGAGGATTAATGTCGAGCGCATTTCGGTCGTGTACGTAACGTGTTCATAACTCAAGAACAACCTTGATTATATACCTTGACACTTTTATCGCAGTAAAATCGATGCTGAATTGATTGAAGAAGCCGCGAGTTTCAAGTAGAGATTGTCTCGTTTATTCGTATAACTTAATCTCGTTAATGGAAAAAAAATTGCAAGATCTTTATTTCTTTCAAAGTTTTCGTGTCGCATCATTTTACGGGCAATTAATCCGATTAATGATTAACGACGTGTACTTGCCGTTTCGATTTAAAACAAAAACGAACGTCAATGAATTGAATTGATTCATCGAATTGAATGGATAATGGAATATCAGCAGTAACAGAAAAAGGAAGGCACTTCGCACTTTAATAAGCGTCGATTCTAACAGTTTGGGGAAAACTGTTTGAGCACAAAATTGGCAAAGAGCAATCTCCGACGCAAATCGATAGTGTTTTTCTCGCGTCAGGAAAACGAGTTGTTTCGGCACGTTTACCTCTCAATAGGAGTAACAAATTAAGGTGCTCACTAATACCACGACGGTTAACGACAGTTCACTCGACTGTTATCCTTAGAATACCTTGGTGCTCCGTCAATAAAAGTTCCATAAACTCCGAAAGAGGAGACGGGTGTCCGCGTTTTAAGCGCTTAAGTTATCGCAATCGAAACGCTAATCGTTTTTCTTCTCTTCCTTCCACTCTCCTGTCGCTGTACCTGTGATAGGAACACAGAGCAATCTCATCGCATAGTTGGGTCACGTCCGATCGAGTTCGAGATTCAGGTGTCGGTCGGTCGACCGACGCTAGATAGAGTGAACTATATTAGCCAGCCGAGCCAACACCCTATTCGGAAACACCGGTGCGGATATAAACATCAGCAACAGACGAAATACGATAAGATAGAAATGAGAATACAGGACTGAGTAATAAAAAATAGAAATAAGAATACAGTAGCAAATAAAATAGAATATTCCGATAATATTAAGTAAAAACGTATTAAGTAAAACGTATTTCAAGACCGCAAGTAATCGTACACGGGAAAAAAAGATCAGCTGTCACAGCTAAAAATTAGATATGGCAGCTAAATTCAGTATAGCATTATATAATACTATACTGCACCTAATGTCGTGCGAGGTCTAATTTTCATTAGTTGTGAAATCTAAATATTATCATTGTAACAGACAAGTATTTTGTTATTACATCGATCATTGCACCAAACGTTTTCTGTGCAGCAGACAGTTTAGTAGCAAGTACAGTTTCAGCAAACCTTTAGCTGTGATAGAGACAATTTTCTTTTACACGAATACATCACTGTGACGACTAACTTCATGTTGCTAAATAAATTAATTGTAACAGACAAGCATATTTTGCTATCACGTCTTTATATTAGCTACAACAGCAATTCTTTGTATGTATTAGCAAATTAGCTATAGTAACTAATGCAATTTTAATTAATCAGAATTAGCTGTGGTCAGAAACATTTTTTTTCCGTGTAGTTTGCTTGAATTCACTGCAAATCCAAATGTGTAAAATTAACTTCAATATGTGTGTTATTTTCCGTATAAAAATAAAAACTATATTGCACGTTTAATCAATATTTGAATGCAAATTATGCAAATTATAATATGTTATTTTTACATGGAAAACTAATCACACACTTACATTGAAATCACTTTTCATACACTTAAATTTGCAAAAAATTGTGAAATTCACATAACTTTTATTAGGCACCAAGATCCGTCTTTAACGAATATATTTTTCTTCGTTTGTATAAAAATATAAAAGTAAAATATAGATAGAAAAAATTTTGTAAATTAGCTAACACGATGATGATCATGTATCATTTACTTATTCTAGTTTTCCGGTTTAACTATAGGACGTTATATCGTTGTATCGACGTTAAATAATAACTGAATAAAATTAGAATAGAATATATAACTAAGGTGAGATTTTATTGAGTTATCATATGCTTTGCGAGAGAGGAAGAATATAACTCGAGAAGCATTAAACGTGAATTATTTGAGGAAATATTGTTCAAATTATTCGCTAACATAAAATTCACACCGAATAGAAAGTAATAAAAATAGGTGAATACATAAATTCTAGAATTTATAAAAAATAACATTTACTCGATCTTTCATATCAAAAACTTCAAATATTACGGTATCTTTTTTAATTATTCAACAATTCTTCGGTTTAAAACTCTGTTTTTCTCCCGAATATAGGCAGAAGTGAATTTTCATTCCTTTACATATCCATCGATCTATATTCTATATATTTGTACAATGTCTATTAACGTATAAGGTATTACAATATTTGAGATTACAATATTTTGTGATTCATTTTAGACACAATAAAAATTAACAACTTTGAATTAATATCTGATATAAAAGTATAATAAAGTCGGTAATAAACAGGATCCATTCGCTGTAGTTTTGATTGCGTAAATATACAATACATATAACAATAGATTGGATAACATTAACGTAACAGATTCTGTTGACAATAAAATATCGCGTTGAATTCGCGAAAGCGTAGATATGCAAACTTTTACTGCCTAACTTGCTCTTTACTACTAGTCCAACTTCGATTTTTAGCACGCGATTTGGAGAATCGTGCGCATCTCTCTGCATCAAAATGAAACTTTATACTAACGTGAATCGATACCCGGCAGTAATACAAGGTTTATGACCGCATGCTTTGTCACTGTCGCATTTATCGATGACATCTCGTGCATCGATCTGTCATCGTTGGTAGTGAAAACCGGCGGCCGGAACGGCGAAATGATCTCGCCTACCGCATTGATCCTGCCATCACACAGATCCGCCCATTCGTTCATTTATGATGAAGTTTTACAGCCGAATTGATCGATCGACTTGCATTTGGCACGCAAATCGAAAATCTTTTTCTAATCAAGCGAACAATAAGCATATTTTAGCATTTCTTTTCATGTTTGCCATAAAAAGTAATTGCACATATTTTAAATGCATGTATATAATTATAAGAATAATAAAAATTCTTGGAACAATCAAAATGTATTCTTGATTAGGATATAAGAAAAATCTAAATGCATTAAAAAGACAAAAATATAAAATAATTTAATATTTTTAAAACTTTATATAATATCAAGATTATTATTTAAGAGACTACCAAAAGAGATGCGAGATTGTGAATTAAAACAATTGTTTTTAATAGTACTTTCTAGTAGTATCAGAATATTTCTAAAAGAAACCGTTGACTATGATTAAACACTCGGTACAAAATATTGTAACTTCTAGATTATCATTTTGCGCGGCATATTTATCGGACGGCTACCTGAAGATGTTGCACCTTCAGACGCGAAAACACGCGAGGCAGAAGATAACTCCCGTATAGGGAGAAGAGGGTGAGACGGGAGGGAGATAGGAGGGGCGAGTCGGTAAACTCGACGTGCAGTTTCTTCGGCAGTACAAGAGCATCCACCTTCGCTTTAATCAAGTCGGAGAGCAGCGGGCGCGCGCGAGCTACCGTAAACGGGTTATATACCTGGAGGAACTCACCTTCACGACGTGGTGTTTCTGATTAATGCTCGGCATCCTCAGGACACGGCACCAGAGCAGCGTGTCTTGCCCCATGGGTAAACGAACCTGCACAGCAATTCGAATGGTACTTCGTTAAGCGAGTATAATTCCATGAGAAACTAACGGATAGAGCCGCTACATTGGGACCATTGATACTTCGTATCAGCATCGATGTCACGGAAATGTATCAATGTATCACTTTATATAGGAGGAAAATTTGATTCTGATATATACGCAACTGTATATATACTAGAAATGCATACATTTTGAAACAATTAAACTGTAAAGTATAATATTCAAATTGCTCGTTTTTTTTTTGCAAAGCAAATACACAAAGGAAACGGTCTATAATCGAGCAGAACAAAGTTAACAATATTTCACTTTATTATAGGAAAAACAAATAGAATTAATAAACCTTTCGGAACACACAGGTCCTTTATCAGCAATTATTCAATGATAATTGATCGATATCAAATAATTAACATTACATTTATAATAATTGATTAATTCGTTGCAAGGAAACATTTGAAACAGTTGTACTAAAGCAGTTTGTTTTTCAGCCTTAAAATCCTATTTTTTAATGTAAATGTAGAGATGACATTTTTTAAAAATAATGTTTGTCAATTTTCAGTGTCAGAGAATAAATTGAAATTGAAGTAAGGATGCATTCCCTAATAGCAAGCTGACGTCAAAAGGATGTCAAAATGACGACAAAATGACGTAGCTTGCTACCTGGGTTACTATATAGTAAAATATAAAAAGTATAAGCAAAGTTGGAGAAATACGTAGATATTATATGCACTTATATTTTTAGCTTCAAATGATTATTTCCATTTCAAAAATTAGAATTTCCATTATAAATTTTCTATAACTATTTTCTATAATAACTAAGTTTTAATAACAAAATCACTGTAAAATCACTGTAAAATTTTAAATTAAGAGTAAACACAACACAAAATAAAAATATTACTATTAAAATATTATTACAAAATGTGTTATTCAAATGTATAAAATATAAATGATATTTTATATATGGTTATTATCAGATACAGTCAAAGCGTAAAACATCAAGCAGATTATTGGAAAAATATATTTGTGCCATAAATATTTATTCTATCGGATCATAATTTCATTGTTTCGAAAATATATTACATTTCATCTTTCTTTTAAAAGTAATCGTCATTTAACAAATACAAAGAGTGTCTATCTGTATCTGGGATGAATAATAAGAAGTATAAAAGGGGAAAATTCGAGGAACTTAGCTACTTGATGCATATGTCAGGTTAATGGTTTGTTACAACGGAGTAAGAGCAGTTAAACGCAAATATATACGAGAAATTCATTACCATATTTTCCGACGCCGCGTGCGACTTACGTAACAAGGTTGCAAGTTGCTTTTGTGATATACGAGCCCATTTCGCTCTGTCTCAAAGCGGCGCCTTCCACGCCACGCGACTATTTTGCACAGTTCTCATGCACGGCCGGTTGTATTGTGCACGAACGTGTTGCGAGTTTTTCGGCACGTATAACAGAATAAGAACTGTATGTACTGGCGTTAGTTGCGTTACTTGTTTTACGTGTTTCGCTCGATATACACAGGCTGTATTGTTACGTGTGAACACATATTGTTTAAAATGGTACTTCGCAATATTGTAGACACCGCTTAGCCGTATCCGGCTGCATTGTACACCGATGTACCTCGATTATTTCGACATGTAGAGTAGAAGATTTATAAATGGTGAGATGAAAAATATTTAGTTTATAAAAATTTCTCCGGCGCAAGTCGAATATATAATATATAGGTTTCATGGAATACGATGTAGCAACTTGCTTGCACCATTTTCAGATTTCGCGATTTCTACCGTTTGTTAGAGAGAGAGAGAGAGAGAGAGTGCCACTGTTTCATTAATTTTTACATTTTCACCGCACATTTGCGAATATTATTTCTGTTATAAATTTTTCTTGAAACATGTTGAATTTATTTTAGTTCAAAATTAAAATATATGTCCCCTTACACTGAAAAAAACTTACTAAATCTTAATTTCTTTGAATAGTATTAAGCAAACATTAAAATTTAGTATTTTATTCAGTGTATCTGTCTTTTATTGTATCTTGTTTTATTGTTTGTAAATGACATCACATCATGATACCCTAATTACAACTAATTATACAAGTTGTACGGTTTTGTAACTTGATTTGATTAATTATACGCTTCTCGCTTCGTGACAGGATAAGAATTATACATACCAGTGTTAGTTGTGCTACTTGTCTTGTATGTATCTCCTATCTACAAGTCAGATTCTACTGAATTACTCACGGAGTACGAGATTTTGCGCATCAATGGAACCACGCTCGGTGTTACCATGTATCTCGGTAAATACGGAGACCCAAAGGGAATAGGTACAGGGGAAAGGTTGGGTGCTGGTGGATCGTTTCAAACTGTTCGCCGCGGGGCGTATGGACGACCGTTCGAGAAAATTACAATTCTCTTTTTCGCGCATCTCTCCCTCTTCCGATGAGCGACGATCGTGGATCCTGGCCCTAAGCGCTCCAACCACGCCGGCGGATTCTCCCACGCGCTTATGCGAAATTATCGATGTCGAGATTACCGGGAAGGACGAGCGCGTTTATTGTTTTGCGGTCGAGCACGTTGACTGACGCCCCGGGGCGATGGAGAAATTTTTAGGGACCACGCGAACGCATTTCCGATTTCTGACGCCGGCAAGCATCGAACTGTCTCCGCCATTTCGAAACGATCTTTCTTCGTTGACATTCACAAAGTGACATAAAATGTTCGAAAATAAAATATAGAAATTTTCATGAATCCATCTATAATTAAATAGAAAAAATCCTGTATTCATTTAAAGAAAGGATTTTGTTAATTCAACAAGCTATCAATACCTTTAACAAGTAACCTGTAAATATGTGACAACAAATTGATTTGTGTGATTATTGCACTAATCTGCATAAACACACACACACACACACACAC
>Ga0157364_1001639_pt1 | contig 19437 bp, 2 predicted proteins | sample AttsexASBM2_FD_111476 | JGI IMG/M metagenome (GOLD analysis project Ga0157364, IMG submission 111476) | Fungus gardens microbial communities from leaf cutter ant in Ribeirão Preto, State of São Paulo, Brazil - Atta sexdens ASBM2 | ecosystem: Host-associated > Fungi > Mycelium > Unclassified ...
ATTATATGCGTATTTTAAATTAATGCGCACAATTGAATAACCGAAAGTTTCATATTCCATTACATTAAATATATTATTTTTGTAAATGAGACGATTTGTCAACAAGAGTATGACTTGAAGATTTGGAAGATGCTAAAATAATACATATTGAAACAAATAAAATGAAAAATACATTCTTTAAAAATGTTTTCTTGATATTATAATTAAGAGATAATTACAAGAATCCTTTACATCAAGCAATATAAATGTTTTTGGGTTTGTCAAATACGTCATTTCCTGTGAATTGTCAAGATCTAATCATTATTAATCACAAACATTATCATTTGAATTCCAATAATTTGAATAAAACCAACTGAAGGTAAGATAAACAAGTCTCAATCCGCATAAACAACGCATCATAAAGATCACGAGCACATATTTGTCGAATGCTGAATGAATGTCGTACGCATTAATAACTATTCAAATTTTGTTTACAGGTAGAACGAAGCGGAAGTCGCGGAACACGCTTCCTCATAAACGATATAATTGCCACAAGTGCGGCATTAAATCTTACGTTAACAAGAGCACCTTAAACCGTCATTTACGAGAAGAATGCAACATGGAGCCGCAAAATTCGTGCCCCTATTGTAACAAGAGGATTCATCAACGATGCAATTTTCAGCGACACATGAAGAAGGTTCACCATAGTATGTACCATAGTGTCATCCCGCTCGATTGATTCACTGATCAACTGACCGCACAACTACACGATCAATGCTACTTTGATCATTAAAAGAAATGAATTAATTTTTTTATTCATTTTTAAATACGAAATTTAAATTTAATACATTTTTTTATTTATTATTATCTCATATTTTCACAGAAAAAAATTTAGTCAAATATTAAGAAAATATAATATATGATATAATTTATAGTTATATGTTCTTATATATTGTATTATATATTCTTTTTTAAAATAATTAATCAAGTTCTATTTTCGAATAATATTTTTGAAATCTATTTGGACGTATAGAAAAATTAGCATTTAAGTTATTTAATTTATTATTATTTATACACGTTGCGTGAAAAATATATGTTCCTATCCATATTGATTATTATTACGAGAAATATTACTAAGATTCCTTTGATCTAAAGGCTTATGCGAAGTCTTATGCGAAGACAATAGAAGTCATAACAGTCGTACGGTTTTAAGTCATAAAAAATTGACTCATACTCAATTATTCTTCTCATATTCGACTGTAATCGCTACGATTTCTATTGTAGACTCCGCATTAGGATGCTAGCACGGAATGCTAGAGATCCGGGATCGACTTCTGGAGGTAATATTTTTCGTAATAAATTTATTTATAGATTTTCAATAAAATTAAGTTATGCAATTAAACATCAAATTATTAAATTGCTTGTCAATTTAATTTACGATATTACATAGTTCAATTGCATTTTCAAGTCTGAAAAACCAATTTGGCGTGCAATTCAAGAGACTATAATATGAGACTATATATATTATAAATTCACATAAAATTATTTAAAGACTGATATAGGCATTCTTTCTTACTTATTGTGTATTCACATTATACAATCCTAATAAATCGTTAAAAATTAATATTATTAAAATTTTTATGTAATGTTTCATTTATTTTTATAAAGAGACAGTGTTTTTAAAAATGTTCAATAATAAAATAATTTATTGCTCAATTTTGAGGTGTACGTTAAGAAAGGTGTATTTTATGTACAAAGATGCTTTAGATGTTAGAAATTTATAAGTATTTAAAATATTTAAAGATAGCCTTAGATGAAGTTACTATAAAATGAAAATTGTTATAAAGACTTTATTCTCGAAAAATGAATGAATTAACCTGCTTTTAATTAGACTCGGTTATAGTGTAATTAATTGAGTGTTCATTTCGTCGTGTATTTTCTCGGAGATAGAAATAAATACTCTTTGATGACATTTTATTCATTTATTTTAGAATAAGTTAGAATGTTTTGAACACGTTTTTGATGTTGATATCGAAAATGCATACTAATATTCAAAGAGCAAATGATGTATAATAGTAACATAATAAATAATAGTAACATATAATAGTAATAACATAATAATAATAATAATTTTCCGTAAATTTTCCTGCTGTAAAACGATATGTCAAAATTTCCCGTTTCATTTATGGATTAAACCATTCTCGCTTTTTATCTTTAATAGCTGCTTTATAATTGATACAGTACAGTATCACATAAGTGTGAATATTTAATTATTTTATCATTACACTATTTTTGTCCAGATATAGTTATATAATAATTTTAAATTTGATATTGTCAATGATGGAGTAATTCTCATTATAATGGAATTTCCAGCAAATCACAACATGTAACTTAGATGTAATACACGAATATCAAGAATGTTACATATAACATTTTATAAAATAAATAAATATAGCGTACTGATACGGTTTTATGTCAGCAATCGAACACATCATTTCTATATCAGAAATTATCATTAATATATTTATTACTGCAATGTAATATAAACGTCTTTTTTATATTTCTACACTATATAAAATATATACAAAATGGATATAATGATAAAAATTGAAGAATGAGTAAAATGTATATAAAAAAAGATGCGTTAGATATATAACATTCAATTTTGAACTGATCGTGAGCAATCTGCAACATTTATTGTGTTCGGAAAGACATTATTAGAATTATTTGTATCATTTCATCTATATCGTTTATTAAATAAAAAATAAGGATGAACATAAGAATGACACAAAAAATACTAATAGTATCTTCTAGAATACACCCCTAATGGCTGGAACTTGTATAAATTCAATCTATCTGTATACATATTTTATATGTAATATGTAAGTATAACATTCATTAAATTGTTGAAAGATAGTTGTATTTATGTTATGTATTTTGAGAGTTAAATGTGTGTTAGATTACATTTTTAAATAATTATTATGATTACATAATATACTGGAGAATAATGATATATTTCATGGAGACGTAAGTGACACTTAAATGTCCATGAAATATCATTGTTCTTACTAAATTATATAATTGCTCTCTAAGTTACGTTTTGATTTGCTGGGTCCATGTTTATATATATATGGGTGTTTATATATATATATATATAATATGTTATTTATACAAAAGAAAATGAAAACACAAACATTGCTTCATGAATATTATAAGCAATTTATCCTAATTCAATGCCTCACGAAATAATATCCTAAATAATATCCTTTTCTATTATAAAACATTTCAGTATGCATTTGTTATCGTCAATAAGAAATTTTTATGTAATAAAATAATAAATTAAATTAATAAAATTTATAATAATGTACAATTTACAGTATTCAAATATACGAACATTTTTTCTACTAATTTCTTTAATGTTGTTTGTCACGTGATGGTATATCTGTTTCATATACCACATTTTCATTATATTATTAAATATGTGAAATGCAATATATGTGTAATAATTTTCATACAGTATTTAATAATTTTAAATTATTATATTGCGTAACGCTTTTATTTTACGAATAGCGCTTAATTTAATCCTTTATACACTTATATCTTTATACATGACAAGTTATTATTTGCCAACATGTTATTTCCCTAAAGCAAAATTGGAAACATTATTTTATAATAAAAATAATGCGTTACCATTACCATTACTTAGAAAGTAATGATTTCTTACCTTTTTTCGTTACTTAATTTCTTATAATGCTAAAGTGAGACATTTTTTTAAATTATGTTATTCAATAGTTAAAATTTGATGATCGTGATATAAAGAGTTGCATAGTTGTTTTATATATCAAAGATCCAGATTTAACCCACAATATCTATAAGATGATTTTATTTCATCAACACTTTTCGGAAAGCAATGGCAAACCGCCGAGATTAATTTTTGATGAATGACAGTATAATGATCAATTTTGAAAAATGCAAAAATCATAATATTACTTGTTCATTCATAACAATGATAATACTATTTGTTCATAGAAATGTCCTCGGCAGCGTCATGATGCTTTGCCACGCCATAATCATTTGAAAGAATCTTACACAGCCCATAAAAAAAAGACCTAGCATCTGATATGGACCTGATATGGAAATGGCTTGGCAATCAAATTAAAATTTATTTAAAAATCCGACATGGTCCATAGCAGATTCGCATCTTATATGGAAACGGGCTGGTATTCACAGTAATTTATTCATAAAATTTAATGAGCGCTGGATAGGAAATGTATAAGAATCCTTAAATTAATACACACTCTATATATTTACCTATACTTACATAAAGATCTGTCTAATCCGTTCAGTTTTTATTATTTTTAGTGTAGAGTCATTCCTCGAATTTCGTACACTCTATTAAGATGCTTTTTTATAATTCGCAAATCATAAAACGTAATTCGTAACGCAGACATAGAATGAAGATTTGCATTTATCTTTTCATTTGCGTGTAGTTAGTTTTCACCTTACGTGGAGTGATTGTCATTTTGCGTTAGCATTTGTAAAAATGCTACGTTTTGCAATTTGCGAATTATGTATAAAGGCATTCTAATGCCCGTATTACACTGCGCATTGGAGATTGAGGATTGTGAATTAAGGATTAGAATTCAGCCAATCATAACGAAATAACAGACTAAAATTAAAATTATCTGATTGGTCTAAAATTTTAATTCGCAATTTCTTCAATTTCCAATGAATAATGTGATAAGAATATTACAACGAGAAATGCCTAAAACGCATGTGGTCACAAAGAATGTAAATATAGCAGCGCATGTTTGCATCGCAATATTTCGTAGTTGTGACAGATTTCCAAACTTGAATAGTCATAAACTTTAATGATTAATATCAGTCTCACAGAACAAAATAACGCTTTTTTTCTGCCAGAGTCTTTTATTTTATGCAAAAACACGAATAAATTTAATTTCATTGATTTTTGAGATGGCATAGGCTAAACTGAATAATTACTCTTTTTTCTTGTCAAACGTATTTTTTACGCGAAAATGTATCGTATATTGAAAGTATTTTTATCAAAATTTGAGATAGAAGAGATATTCTTAATATTTATTTACAATGCAATTTAATAAACTTCTAAGCGCAAAAATATCGACAAATAAAAAATTTTAATCTGATTATTTAAACAAAATGAATACATTTTATGATAAGTTGCAGGAATTTAAAGTTAACTGGATGCACTTTCTTGAATATTATTTGAATAAACATCAGTATCAATATCTTCTATATTTGTACCACTACAACTAAGTAGTCAAGAAAGTGCATCCAGTTAACTTTAAGTTCCTACAATATTCATTAAAAAAATGTAAAAACATTCAAATAAATTCAATGGTTAAAAATTCTATTTATATATCGTTACATATAATATTCCGAGAATGTTCCATATATTATTATATATATTCCGCAAAATTTTAATTTTTCCAAAAATTCCAGATTTGGTTATCCCTGAATCATTTTTTAAATAAAATTGTCTATAAAGATTATGTCTATAAAGAACAAATTTCATGCTTTCTCCTTTACAGCTCACTTCACAGACGAAATGTTTTTTATATTTTTTCCCAGGTGATTCTTATTCATGAATATTCTCACCTTTTGTTGGCGAAGATGTGTATTGTTTTCTCGCATAATTTTTGTGATGTATACAAGGAAGGAGTATTCATAAAATATTGTAAATATTTCATTGACATTTGCACATTCTGTGACTATTCTTTTACTGTTCCGGAATATTCGTCATATTGAGAATATACAAATTGAACTTTCTATATTTAGTGTTAACGGCAATAATGAGTCTTCCATTAATTCTGATGTTAATGAAAGATTAAGAGAATATTGTGGATTGATTGTGATGCAAATCACTTTTTATTGATGGAATCAATAAAAATATTTTAAGTGATCAAACTAAAATTAGTAATAGTGATAATAATAATTTATGCATTTGATAATTATTAATAGATTTATTATCGCTATGAATTATGAGTTTCATTGAACTAAGATTGAATTTGTCTAATATATTTAGGATTAAGAGGGCTGGATTATGTAAGAGGAAAGAAGAGGGCTCTAAGGGAACTCAGTCCCGGGCCCTATTTTTTTAGGGGACCCCTTAGCTTAAAATTGTATTTTATTCATAAAAGTAAATAATCGAATACAAATAAATAATTAAAATTTTTAATTTTGCATTTTTTCGTATATACAATAAAACATACAATATTCATTAAAAAAGTACACATTTTTATGTTTTTTTTAATCTGGAAAGCAATTAATGTATCATTTTATCCTTGTTTTAGCATTGAATAATAATAGGATAGATAATAGATGCTCAATTCTTATGAATAAAAGGAGCTCCGTTTTAACATCTGTCCCTGAGTTAAAAATATCTTAAGTCGGCTCTGAATGTATCAAAAGAAAATGTAATTAAACACAGAAAAAGAAAACTATACTGTGACAGATTTGTGAAATGGTATAATACATATATTCCTTTGTTAAGAAAAGGCTAATGGATTCAACACTTATTGGAATGAAAAAAATCGGATCAATCTTTTTTCCAACTAAATGATATAATAACATATTTGGAAACATATTTCAATTTTTTTTTTTTCAGAGCAAACATCTTTGGAGATATTACTAGACGCCAATATACCCGTTCTATGTGAAAGCATCAATGTTTCAACTGCAGGTATGATGTAATATGAACAATTTTAAAATTGGCACAAATTTAGTAACAAAATAAGTAATATGTAACGCTCGAATATATGCACAGCAAAAACAATACCTTTCCACAAACGATCAATAATCGAGTCCATTAGAATGTTCAAATAATCACTTAATTAATATAAAATTTAATTACTATAAGAGTAAAAATTCATATGTTTCCATTCAGAGCTTTCATCAGTTTGTTAAAATTCCTAATTACATTCTATCAGACAGATAAAAATAAAGATATAAATAACGGTGGATAACGATCGTCTGCTAAACAATCATCTTAATTAAAACCGTGGAAATAGTTTTTGATATATCATATCCTCAATAAGATAGTCAAAATATCAAATTCATAACCACAATCCTCATTAACCGGCAAGAATCAAATTAAATCCAATGTTTGTGATAGTCAAAATATGTAAAAATGATAGTGGTGTGAAATAAATCAGCAGTTCAAAGAAAAGAGGATGTATGGCTATACATGATTTTTCCGATGCTGTTAAATATTGTCATGTCCCAAGGATGTCTTTTTGTATCTGTATGATAGAATGTAATTAGAAATTCTATGTTAAGGAACTTATGAAGACTTCTGTGAGTCGAAGCGTATGTATATAAATTTTTTCTCTTATAATAATTAAATTTTATATTAATTAAATAATTATTTGAACATCCTAATGGGCTCGATTATTAGTCGTTTGTCAAAAGATATTGTATTTTCTGATATAAATTTATTTATAATGTATGAATTATAGGATCGAATGTTTTTAGCACTGACAGTGCAATTTGGAAAAAACTTCAGGAAATGTTCGAGAAAGAAACTACAAAAATTAATATTAGTAAGTTTAAAAAAAAATATTTTAAATCATATGTTTAAATATTTAAATCATATGTGCACGTGTAATTGAATTTGGTTACAGAATTAGATTCACTATCAGTCAAAGTAGGAAGTCTTGTGGAAGACATGAAGATAGTAAAGAACAAAATACAGTTGAACCAAGTACAGTCTAACAGAAATGCAGACTTGGATAACATATTTAAAAAAAAATATAATATTAAGCTTCCATTAATAACAAAGAAGACTTTAAAAACTTCAATGATCGTCTGAACGATGATACTGATTTTCGATCGAATTTTGTAAGCACAATTACTTTGTTCAGAAATACTTATTTATGTATATTTATTTCGCTAATATAAATTTAATCATTCTAGTGCGAGCATCTCCGCCGTTATGTGGATTATTCCACCACTTTATCTAAAAATATAACATCCATGATTAAAATGATTATAACACGTAATGTCGCTATAGAATATACAGCATCTAAAGTAACGCCTGGAAAAGCCCTTATGAAGGATGAACATTTGTATGCATGTATAGAAGGTGCACTGAATATTTTATTATTACATAAATAATTTAATGAAGAAGCTTTAGTAATATTTTAATTACAAAAATTTGTTGTGTTATCAATAAATTTTTCTTATTTCAATTTATAGATATACTTCTCCAAAATGAATTTGTAACGGTGAACTTGTAACGACAAAACTTCTTTTGAAGGCATTAAGTACTTCGCTTAGCAATGCGAAGGACTGGGACGGACACAGGAAAGATCGGGATGGGCAGAAGAAGGATCGGGATGGACAAAGGAAGGATCAATAATTTATTTCTTATATAGTTGATCACATATACATTACATATATTATGTCATACTTCATTTGTGAACACAATAAAAAGGTCATTGCTCTATTGTATAGTTGTACCGGTGTTGCACAACCTTGCTATCGATGTGATGCTGCAGTGTACAACGCGTTAAAAGATATAGCCAATTTAATATGTAATTATTTATAATACATGCGAAACGCATGGATGTTACTTCACGATTTACAAATAATTACAAGTTAAGCGGCCTTCCCTTTTAGAGACATATGCTACAAGTGCGGGAACTTTCGAAAACGTCCAATATGAATTTTGGCAGAAATATTCTAAATGATGTCAAATGAATGCCCTTGAATGGATTTTCATCGATAAAAAAGTTTAATGCTAAAATGTTTGAGTAAAGTTATATGTATATCGATCTATGAAACAAGATCCATATCTATGGACATCCGACTTTCCATTCCAATGAGATCTATAGGGGATTCCGTTTAGCTACAAATTGATTGCCTACAGTATCGTTTGCTTACATCACTTTTGTCGATAATTCGTTTGCGCACAAAAATTATTGCGTACAGCTCGATTACCTACATGTATTATTGCACACAAAAATGTAAAATTAAGAGAAAAACTTTTGCAGTACACACGACACTATTATATTGTGTATAAATTGCATTGTACTCATGATATTATTGCCTACAGATCGATCGCCTACAAGCACTTTTGCACACAAATTAAGATTAAAATTAAGATTAAATTACGTAAATATAAAATAATTTATATTTTTATAAAAGAAAATTTATATTTTAAAATAGAGAATAGTAGACAATCGAGCTGTAGACAATAAAACATGTAGGCAAATGTGACTTCGTTTCTGAAATTTTTATTTGTACACAAAAGTGCTCATAAGCGATCGATCTGTAGGCAATAATGTTATGTGCAATGCAGTTTGTGCGCAACAATGTGTAGTGTGTGCTGCAAAAATTTTTCTCTTAATTTTACAATTTTGTGTGCAATAGTGTGCATAGATAATTAAGCTGTAGGCAAACGATACTGTGGGCCATTAATTTGTAAGCAAACGGGATCCTCCCTGGTGTGGCGTTTGCAAGTTTGCCATGCTTGCTCCTGAGGTGCTATCCTATATATATGTTTACCGGTTACGCTGGACAGTTATATATCGGTATCATTATGTATTTTGCGTAGTTTTTTTTACTATATAAAATATCTGCGCAAAATACGTAAAGATATCGACAATTGTCTAGATATGTACAGAACGAGAAATACGGGCTTGACATGGCAGCATGGCATCCACGTAAGAATCATACATATAGCTAAATACTTATCTAAATTTCCATTATAAATTATAATATAAAATTAATTTTATATTATAATTATAATAATTTATAATCTAAAAAAAAGTTTGAAATATATATATGTATCTCAAACTTTTCTTATATATATATATGTATATATGCGTGTATATATATATATATATATATATATATATATTAAACTTCTATAAATTATTATAATTATAATTTATAATTATAATTTATAATACTATATACTTATATTTGTATATTTTTTTAGATTAATTCACAAATGATAATTTGAAGTAAAAAATATTTTTTAACATTAAAATTTTTATTTAATTAAAATATTTTTATCTAATAAAAAATAATGCGATATTAAGTAAATACAAAGATAACAGGAAATAAAAATAATAATAAAAACACAGTTTAATTCAATTCGTTACTGTAAAAAATAATGACAATATCGTTACATTATTGACAGAAAAAAAACTGAAAAGAAGCAACAAATTTACAAATACAAATAATATGTTGCTTCTCAATTTTACCCTAAAGTATTATGAGATAATTACCTAATCTGAAAAAACCTTATATCTATAAAAAAAAAGCTATTTAATTAATTTGATAACTGATACTGTATTAATATTGTATCGACATATTCATGCGCTTTAATATATGATATTAATATTATATCATATCTGTTTAACACATTAAATGTCACGCCGGTCCCTATGGACTGACACTAGACTTTTCGTTTACACCACGCCAGCCTTTACGAACCAGCGCTCAATTTTTTGTTTAAGTTATGTCACCGTGCCCATCCTTGCGTACCGAGGATAAACATTTCATTTAAATTCAATTCTTGAGGAATTTAAAGTAAGTAGAGAATATAATATTTTATTAAAAATTAATAGATGGTATTAATGGATGGCATTTGGCGTAAATGGAAAGTGAAATAAAAGAGGCACTTAACGTGTTAAATCATTAAGCTATAGCTTTTCTGTTTATGATAAATTAAATTCTTATCTGATACATACAAAAGCAAATATTTTGTTGCTCTATATTTTGATTTATTTTATTTTTATTAAAAATAAATACATAAAACTGATTTTATTGAGTTTATCATTGTTAATCCTTAATTTAGCACTATTTGTCTAAATCTATTGAATCTATTTTTACGAGAAGCTGACCCGAGAAAAGATAAGAAAAACAAAAATTTTAATTCAGATATTTTAATACTTAGTTATTCTTCATTAAGTTCTATAGTTTCTTTACATAGTGAAATATCAATTAAATAATCCCTTAGAAAGATGCAAATAATGTGCTATCTATGGATTGTTAATTTGTGATATGACCAACGTATATGTTAGTTGAAGTTTTATTTAAATGAGGAACAATGCGATAATTTAAGAAAAAGAACTTTATTACTTACTATCTGTAAACTAAAACTATCTAAACATCAATTTTATTACAAACAAAAAAAAGCTATAATAATGTTTATTTAATTTTTTATATAGATAAAGTGATGAAACATTGAAAAAATATGTATATATGTAAATATTATTGTATATATATATATATATAGTATAGTATATAGTATATATATATATATATATTCATTAATATTTGCACAGTGTTTCATAACATTCTAAGAACTATAAATGTACTATTGTATTATTGAAAATCTTCTGTATTAAATTATTACATTATTTTAGTTTTTCGTTTACTATTCGCGTTCTAATAGTATTTGTGACTATATATCTTTTATTGTAAAGAAAGTTCTTTATTTTAGGTAACTATTCTTTAGATTTATCTGTTTCTTCAAAACTCAGTTTTGTCCTTTATTTTCCAATATTGTCCTTTACTGACTTTTATTTTGGTATTATGGGAAATTCTTTTTTAACTATGAGAAAACTCAATTTAAAGTTGAAACACTAAAGTTGAAAGCTTGCATTTATAAAATATAATTTTGAAACGAATTGTTTAAAATTTTGATTTTTTTTTAAATAATGATGTAATTTAAAAAAAATACATTTGTCAGAAAAGTATCATTAAAAGCCTTCTTTAATTTTTGTTAAAAAATATATAATATATAAATGTATATAAATACAATTAATTGTTGTTAATTAAATTTCTTAACTTTTTAAATTAAATTTTAAATTATTCAAACTAGAGTTGTTTTCGAATCTTTTATTATTTCAGATCAAGAGTTTGTTCTAATGTCGAAAAAACAATCGAACTAGTTTCAAATTACATAGTCCAGCAAAAAAATCTGCGACGAGCAGGATAATTTTTTAATAATTTTATAATAATTAATTCAAAATCGTTGAATTCAAATCCGTCAGGAAAAGATGTTCATCACGTCAGGTTTTTTTAGATAAATCGAGTAATATGAGCAAAAATCAACGTTTTTTATCATATTTATCATTTTTTATCATATTTATCATTTTTAGAGGATCCCGTTTGCCTACAAATCGATTGTCTGTTCGATTGCCTACGAGCACATTTGCGCACAAATATAAAATTAAGATTAGGTTAAGTAAGAAAATAATTTATATTTTTAAAACAGAGATTTTGTTTTTTAAAGCAGAGAATTGATTTTAAAACAGAAGATTTGTTTATTAATTTTTAAAGCAGAAAATAGTACATGTACATGCAAAAAGAATCGTCTCATTCAAAACGATGACGATACAGTAAACTGCCATTATCTATTGCGATGTAAAGCAAATGCAAAAATTAAAAGGAACCGTCAATAAAATTTATCTCACTTAGACCTTTTTACGATTTGTTTCAGGAGCCAAAAAGAGGAAAAGCCGTGTTAACAAGGATCAACCATTTACATGTTACAAATGTGGCAAACGTTATCAATGGCCGGATTCTTTGTCGAGACATCTACGTGAAGTATGCGGCGTGTTGCCAAAATACAGTTGCTCGATTTGTTGTACAAAATTTCGGCGCAAGTATTATCTAGTACGCCACCAGAGGAACGTTCATAAATAGAAAAATTTTATGAACGTAATTCGTCATTAAAAATAATCAAACATGTATCCTGAAGAATGCGATTATTGCATTATTGCCTGAACGATATAAATCGCTCATCATTGATATTATTTGACTATTCGTGTATACAAATACAAATTATTATTAAGATGAGATGTAAGAAAACGATCCGTAAAAATTTCTGCAATAAATGAAGAAGATTATTTCATATTGTACTCGTTTTCAGAATTTATGTATCGCATTATTCGCGTTTCGAAAGAATATTTCTAATCATAAATGATCATTTTTCATCGGATGTTTATTTCAATATATAAAATAGTCATCAAAATGAAAAATTTATACATTATAATTTAATTTATCAAAAATAATTATACATACTAATTTTTTTTTTGCAAAATATACTATTCTGAATAATAATCTGTTTAAAAAAGATGATTATAAATATTATAGTAGAAAATACAAATTTTGATAAAATAAATTTATTGCATTAATTACAATATTTTTATTGATTTTTGTGTGTAAAAAAATACAGTGGCGTCCCTATAGTTTAGAATTTATCATAGTTAAACTAAATAATATTAGTTTGCATCTTGAAAATCTTTTTCACAATCATTTTATCTTATTAAATATACACTTTTTTTGACAGCGTTAACAATGTTATGGAAGCTTATCCTAATTAGAAACGATGGAAACTTTGTTTAATAGTTATGTGTACAGACGATATACAAATATATATACACATATATATATATATATATATATATACATATAATACTCACTTACATATTCTTTTGAATAAATAATATATGTCCTATATCCTATTATAAAAAAATTTCTTATGTATGTATATCGAATTTATTGTTGCCACTTTTTCGCGATGTTGATAGTCTTCTTATTTCACTGTTCACTTCGTACTGCGAAAGTATACATTGTCAGTGCAAGAATTTTGACAACTCACAAAGATTAAAAATTGTGATTTCGTGATTTATCTGTATATTTGTGTATTTGTACATTTGTTTTTTATTATATATAAGCATAGGCACTGACTTAGGGAAAGCATAGCAATTTTTGCAACTCCCCTTCTCCTCCCCAATAATTTGATTTGTGGGATAATATCCTCAATAATTTTTAGCTTTTCGTTTTTTAATAACCGCAAATAATTTCGCGATCAAAAACGTCGCGAAAAAGCATCGACAAATTCGGTGACATATTATGTTGGCGCAGCGAACTTTTCATTCTTGCACTGAAAATTCAATTTTATGTAAAAATGAAAATAAGAGAAATAATTTCTAATGATCTTAACAAATATTATCCGGGACATGATCCTGGACAACATTCAAGAGGTTTTAATCTTCGGACACCTTAGGTAATAACAGTACTAACAGTGGCAATATTGTAACTTTCAAGTCATAATCTACTGAAAAGTATTTAATGAAAATTAATTTTATTATAGCATTTTGAAAATATTTTGATATCGGCTATTAGATTTTGGAATCAAAAATAAGGTGTCCAATTTAAAAAATTAATATGACCTTGATCTAATATTGGCGATGCCATCCAAGATGATAAAACTGATAAAATCATTAAATCTTTTTAAACCCTACAATTTTTGTCTAAAACATTTTTCTCAAAAATGCATACTTTCCGGGATATTCAGTCAGCCCGAAACTTTTGGCGGACATTGTATAATATCAAGAGACAAGAAGCTTGCGCGTAATGCGCATTTGTGTTTCATTGTATTATGTATTGGGTTGTCCGGAAAATTCGTGCTGCAAAAGATTTAAAATTAATAAATGTATATTAAAATTTAAATCTTCTGCGTTTCAATTTTCCTTCACAATCGGCACGAACTTTCCGGACAACCCAATATATAAAAAAGAAGAGAGAGAGAATATGACAAAAGATAAGATTTGATGTTTTTCTGTTAATTCATTTTTGCCAATTATCTGTCTTATTCAAAGTGATCGATTTGAGTAAATTGGTATTACCCATTGTGATATAAGTAAAGTGCAAAAGAAGAGATTATCGACGAAATTTACCTCACTAGATCTTTTTACGAACTGTTTCAGGATCTAAAAAGGGAAGAAATCAATCATTCACTTGTTACAGTACGAGTGGACGAATTCCTTGTCAAGATATCTATGTGATGCGGTGCGAACGAAAATTCGGCGCAGATGTTATGTACTACTACGCCAGAGAAACTTTCATACGCAGTAGGATTGATAAAGACTAATTTTTTTTTTTTTTAAGAATAAAACATATTATGTTTCTTCTTAAATATATTTTTAAGGCTTGAAATATGCTTTAAACAGTACTATAAAAAACTATAAAAAAATATATTTAAAAACATCAAAAATATATTTAAAATATATTAAAAACATCAATTAAGCATGTTTTAAATTGTTTAAAACATGTTTAAAACATATTTTTTACCAACCCTGATACGCAGTAAAAAAAATTTTATAATTGTATTGGAAAATGGTTCACTCACTTCTTGTCAACAGTTTGTAGTGAATTTTTCAACATATCAGTGTTCATTTAACATAATGTGATTATGTTATTTAAAAATTTTGTGTTAAATTGATATTCGACATTTTTTAGTGTCAAAATAACAATTTATGAGTAAGTGAACAAATAATGTAAAAATAAAGTATTTTAAAACGTAAATTCTAAAATGAAGAATAAAAAGTGGTTAATTTAATATAGAGGAAAAATGTATTAATTTCAACATAAATTACATGTCCCAAACGATCCACTTAAATTTTTGAGTTAATTTAAAAAATATGCTTCTACAATTTGTTTATAAATTGTGTTGATATTATATTTGTGTAACTTTCAAACATATTTAACTTGTTAAATTAATTCAAAAATTTAAGTAGATTGTTTGGGACATGCGATTTATGTTAAATTCAACACATTTTTTCCAACAGTGTAAATATTAGAAAAAATTCATTTCTTTAGAAATGAAATCCGTCATCGAAAATAATTGAGCCATCTCGAAGAATGCGATTATTGCGATGATAATTGCTGAACGATGTAAATTGCTCATCACTGTTTAACTGTAATGTTGGGAAATTATGTCGAATTTAACATAAATCGCATATTATCGCCAAACGGTTCACTCAAATTTTTGAGTTAATTTTGCACAAGATGAATATGTTAGAATATTACATACATTATGTAAAAAATTAAATACTGAAAAAAAGATAATATTGATGCAATTTGTCAATAAACCATGGAAACATATTTTTCAATAAAATTAACGTTTATGATGATGTATTAAATTAATACAATGTATTTTATTTATTTATCTTAGAATTTATGTTTAAAAACACTTTATTTTTACATTATTTGTTCACTTACTCATAAATTGTGATGTCATTTTGATAATTTAAGAAATGTTGAATATCAATTTAATACAAAATAATCTTTAAATAGCATAATCATATTATGTTAAATTAACACTCAAATATGTTGAAAATTGAATCCAAACTATTAACAAGAACGTGAGTGGACCGTTTCCAACACAAATACACAATTTTTTTAATTGTGTATTCATGTCTACAAATACGAATTATTAATAAATTCAAATATAAGAAAACGATTCATAGAAAATTTTTATGATAAAAAATGATTATTTTATATCGTATGTACTTTTAAAATTTACATATCGCATTATTCGTGTTTCGAAAGAATATTTCTAAGTGATTGTGTCTTTCATCGAATGACATTTATTTTTTAATATGTGTATATGTATAAAATAGTTAAAAATGAAAAATTAATATTAAATTATTATTTAATTCATCGAAAATTATTATGTTTATTTCTTTGCAAAAAATATTGTTCTGAATAATAATCTGCTTAAATAAGATGATTATAAATATTATGTAGAAAATATATAAATTTTAATATATAAATTTTGAAAAATAGAATATGAATTAATTATATTAATCACTTTTACCTAATATATAAGAAAATATGGCACTGTCCATTTTAAAATTTATCGTAGTTCAACGAAGTTAATATTAATTCATATTTCAAAAATAATTTTTTACAATATTTTTATCTTATTAAATATACACTTTTTTTAAATAGCTTTCAGTCTTATTTATCCTAATTACAGACAATAAAAAAAATTTTACATGGATGTCTATAGATAATACACAGACGATATATGTATATGTACATACAAACGCGTGTGCGTGCGCGTGCACACACATGCACACACATACGCATACTTTTTAAAATAAATTCTATATATATATATATATACATATATTTTAAAAGTCTCATACATATATCGAATTTATTATTACCGTTTTTGATGCTGATTGATCTTCTAATTGCTTTGGTTACTTCGTACTGCGAAAGTACACATTGTCAGTACAGGAATCGTATTTTAACAGCTCACAAAATGATAAAAATCGTGATTGCGTGATTTATTTATATATACTTGTGTACATTTGTACTTGTTGTTTATATAATTATATAAGTATATAAAATCAAAAAATAAATAGCACGGGCGTAGTGCGCGTCTGTGTTGTTTATTATAGAACAAAAAGAATACAATAAAGATAAATTTGATGCTTTTTTTTGTTAATTGGCTGTCGCCATTATTTGTTTTATTCAAATCGGCTCGAATAAATTGGTATTATCTATTGCGATGTGAGTAAAGTGCAAAAGCTAAAAAGGGCATTGAAATTGATCTCATTGTCGACCTTTTTACGACTTGTTTCAGAATTCAAGAGAGAACATTGCCGCGTTAACTATGACCGGCCTTTCACATGTTACAAGTGCGGTAAGCGTTATACGTGGACGGACTCATTGACAAGGCATCTACGCGAAGGATGCGGCGTATTACCGAAGCACATTTGCACGATTTGCGGCAGGAAATTCCGGCGCAAGGATTATTTGCTACGCCACGAAAATCATATTCATAAATAGGAAAATTTGTGTTCCTCTATACGAATCCGTTGTTGAAAATAACCAAGTCTATATCTCGAAAAATGCGATTACTACAACCTGAACGATATAAACCGCCCATTATGTCGTATTGTTAATATTATTTGAATATCAGGGAGAGAGAGAGAGAGAGAGAGAGAGAGAGAAAATGCGAATTATTAATAAAATCAGATGTAAAAAAACGATTGGTTTCTGTATTAGACAAAGATCTCGTATATATTTTCCAGATTTTCCATACTGCGTTTTTCGCAAGAATATTCCGAAAGAATATTTCTAATTAATCATTTTTCATCGTACGATATTTATTTCAATATTGAAATAGAAACTCAAGACAGTATATAATTTAATTCATTAAAATTATTAAACATACTAAGCTCTTTGAAGAAAATATTGTTATATGTAAAATGAATAATGATAATCTGCTTATATAAAAAGTGATTTTAAATATATTATGTAGAAAATGTATATTTTGATAAAATAAATTATTCGTATCATTTTTACTGTGTGTATAAAAAATGTGGTAGCATCTCTTTTAAAATTTATCATAGTTCAACGAAGTTAATAATATTAGTTCATATATTGATAATTTCTTTCATAATAATTTTATTTTATTAAGTACACTTTTCTTAATAGTGTTCAATCTTATAAAAACTTATTCTAACTAGAGACTTTATGAAAATATTTTTTATGGCTGTCTATACATATATCAAGTGTTCAAAACAAATTTTCATCTCGGAAACACGGCATTATTGAGAAAAATTGTTCAGACAAAAGTTGTAGAATTTAAAAAATTTATTTACTGAGCTTATCAATTTGACTTTGAGTGGCGTCGTCAAGGTCAGATCAAGATCACATCGATTTTTTTTTATGGAATACCTTATTTTTGTTTCCAGAATCTAAGCTGTTATTTTTTTTTCTTTCTAAAACACTATAAGAAAATATTTTTTCATTAAGTATTTTTTGAGTTATGATGCTTGACAGTTACAATATAGCCGGCATTAGCATTACCCAAGATTAGAGATCCTAAAAGTAGAGATCGGTCAATGCCAACTCGATCCGGTGATTGGCTCAGCCATGTTGTGTGAAACCGAATGTGAGAATGAGAGCGAATATGAGAGTAAGAGAAGCGATATCAACTTGCTATCGATTTCATCGAAATTCGCATTGATATATTGGCGCGCATTTCCAAATGATTTCCGGTTTCACAATATCATGCTTTGGCCGATCTCTATTTTTAGGATCTTTACTAGGTGTCCGACCGACGACTGAAATCTCTTGAATGTTGTTCAGGATCATGTCCTGAATATCATTTATCAAAGTTATTAGGGGTTGTACCTCTTATCTTCATTCATTTCTACATAAAAATGAATTTTTAGTACAAAAATGAAAATAAGAGAATAATCTTCAATGGCCTTAATCTTGACAAATGTTATCCAGGACATGATCCTGAATAACATTCAAAAGGTTTTAGTCATCGATCGAATACCTTAGATAATGTTAATGCCGGTGGTACTGTAACAAGCATTATAACTCAAAAAATACTCAATAAAAAATAATTTTATTGTATTTGGAAAACTTTCGACACCAGCTATTAGATTCTGGAATCAAAAGTAGAATATTCCATTTTAAAAAATCGATGTGACTTTGACCTAACTTTGGCGACGCCACCCAAGGTCAAATAACATTTTAAATAGCATTTTAAACTCTACAACTTTTGTCTGAACAATTTTTCTCAATAATCCCGTGTTTCCGAGATAAAAATTTGTAACGCTTTATTTCGAACCACACACACAC
>Ga0157364_1001640_pt1 | contig 19432 bp, 14 predicted proteins | sample AttsexASBM2_FD_111476 | JGI IMG/M metagenome (GOLD analysis project Ga0157364, IMG submission 111476) | Fungus gardens microbial communities from leaf cutter ant in Ribeirão Preto, State of São Paulo, Brazil - Atta sexdens ASBM2 | ecosystem: Host-associated > Fungi > Mycelium > Unclassified ...
AAAAAAATTCAACCCATGTTCGCGTTTCAAGTTTGGGAAATCCTGATTGCTAATTAAAGGGCACATGTAGGTTGCTTAGCAGGCGAAATAATCGAATTTCTTCATAATGTTCTTTATACAAATATACGCCGCGATTTATAAATATGTAAAAGCAACAAATATATATCGTCATTATCATGTATATATATATATATATATATATATATATATATATATATAAAATACATATAAGTATATTTATATATAATATCGTCTTGCACAAGGCCTATACCATAAAACACACTGTTACGTTTAGGATTGCGATTAAAAAAAAATAAATAATATCGTAGCGATCGCCATTCTGTTAACGTGCTCGATTCGCGAAATGATCTCATTTCGTATTATCACTACATGTCGATCGATCGTGACGGATATAGTGTGCTTCTCGTCTGAAGAGTGCATGCGCTCTTTGCGATTTGGTTGTGTCGCGATGTAGTCTGGAATCGCAAATGTGCGAAAAAGCGCGAACTGAGTTTCCTCAAAAATTCTCGAGTGCCCTCGATATCGTACACCGCCAGAAGATCGCAAGACTTACAAAATTGCCATTCGTGATGTAGTACGAAGTGCACGTATGAATGCAGCCTGAAGCAGAATTGTGATTATTGTGTATATAAATCAGAAATCGCAGCGATGAAAATCGTTCGCGATTTGCCAGAAGACGAGAAACTTGATTTTTAAGATATATACTTATGAATAAGAAAACAATAATACATCGCAAGTATCTATCGATTCTCTTTCGCATAATCCCAGAAGATGCAATATCCTCAGAGAGATTAATAAAGCAAAATTTTAATTGTAGCTTTAATCAGACATCTACCATCATCACGTTACCATCCCATAGTTTTCTTCTGATCGATCATAAAGCGATCTGTTACGATATCTCATGCAACGTATTTCTTATCTATTTTCTTTTCGTTTTTATTTTCTTTTTTTTTTATATAATCACTGATAGGCACAATAAAGGCTTTTACGTTTCTGTCAGCGCAAACGAGAAGTACGAACGATGAAGGCGACTTTCGAAAGGCCAATAACGATTTTATGTTTTGTTCATTGTGATGTGATTTTCGATATAATAGATACGAGTAATTTTCCAAACAATATAATTAATTATTATAAAGTAATTTTCTAAAAAATATTTTTTGTACTGTGAAAATAACTCGTGAATAGAATTGGAGAAACAAACTTAAAGAACAAATCTTTATAATAAATGTCTTTTTTTATTGTTGAAACAATCATTACTATATTTCAGATCAAAAGTTTGGAAACACTTTTTTTTTAAATTGACGTTTTTGGAACTATTCAAATGTCAATGTGTTTTTTAACAATAACTTTTCAAATCCAATAATAGCTATTGGATTCCAAAACATTGCTATGGATATTTGAAGAAGTAATCCGAAAACGTCAACTTTTTAAAAATATTTCCAAATTTTGGTCTACCATGCATATTCTCAATAATTATATTTTATGCAAATTCTTATCCTCCGATTTATTTTCCAATCTCACTTATTATAATACAATAAATAAATTTGCTCTCCAAATAAACATATCAAACGAAAAGTGTTTAAGTAAATTCCAAGAAACTTGATTTTATATGTATTTTTACGAAAGCTCTCTAACAGTTTAAAAATTAAAGATTAATCCGTATCATTTAAGATTAGTCGAAAGATTTACATTACGCATAAAAATGTGCACGTATTGCAGTGGTTACACGTATTGGCAGCTAACATAATGTCTTGTGGCCCTTTTATTTTCTTTCGATCGCAAATATGGCGAAAAATGTAAGGGCGAAAGGGACTACTGTCCCTTTTTTTTCGTACGACTAATTAAGTGCTTTTTATGCGAAATAAGATTGGTGCCAGACATTCTGTAATAGAATGTATTGCCTTATCGTAAATCGTCGTTCGTCGAATATAATGCGAATCACCGAAAATGTTTCATCACGATTATCAAAGCGCATTAATTAAGCGTGGATTATCACGTGTGTGTGCACCGATATGAAAGGTTTGATATACAGATGTCAAGTGCTCGCCAGTATCGATTCGGCCTCGTTTCGAAACTTTACTTCAGACTGAGAGAACATTATTTTTTATTATGAACACATGAACACATATCAGCAGTCCTTTCTCGGATAGTAGCTTTCGCTAGTTTTACGATACACCATTTTCTCAAGACAAAAGGAAAGTTTTATTTGACATCAATGTGAAAACAGTCCATAATGTTATCTCTTTTAAAGAAAGCTTCGCGTGCAATAATGCGATAAATCTCAGTTTCTTTGATATATATATATATATATTTGGTTAAACAAAATTTTTTAAAATACTCGAGATGTTTCTTTGAATATTCCTTTAACAATTGTTTCTCTCATTTAAGTTTACTATTTCCAGCGTGAAATAGTTTTATAATTTTAAAATTTGACACATTTGGTTTGACACAAAATTTTTTTTATCTGCATTTAATTCTGCAAATTCTTTTAATTTTGAAGAAATAACGTTTATTAAAAAATCATTCATATCTCGATATTGAAAAAACTCTATTTTTCTTCTTTGTGTAATATTGGATCGAATATTCAACATCAAAGAGATATTTTCGCAAATTTTGGCATCTGTGCATCAAATGATCGCGCAAGTTCTTCCTTGAGGGAAGAACTCTGGTCCTTGTTGAGAGACATCGGTAGTAATCGCAAATCTTATATAATAATATCGTTTTTAGACGGTAATCACAATGCGCTTGATGATGTCTTCTTCGCATACTAAAATAGTAATACGTCGATTACTGTGAAAGTGTGTCGCCTTAATAGCATCAAGATGTTTCCTTTTAATTAGGCCTTACCAAGCGAATCTAATTGAACCTTCTTAAACTGCTTACGATATCCAGTGAATGCGTCTGATCCGCGAAAGTCTAACATTGGCGAGATTTTCCGAAAATTGTTTGTAGATAAATACACGTCTCGCGAGCCTTTCAAATTCGAGAATCATTCGAGAAATCTTGTCTAATCTCTGTCTCATAACTCTCAGCTATAGTCTTTTCTCTCCCAGAGCTGAACTATTAAATATTTATTCACGGAGAAAACGATTTTTTAATAAAGTAGTTAAATTTAGATAAATACAAATCTGAATGTAATTTTATTTTGAGTTCAAAATAATTATACAGAAAATAAAACAAACATGATCATGATGACAGTAATGCAAAAAGTTTTTATAACTAGCTTAAATGTTTTACATAATTATACTTTATTAATTCAATAAAACTATTTTCAGGTCTGTATCCAGCTAAATTTTTACATACACAAAACCGTTTTGTCCGTGTGGATTTGTGTTAAATCCGCGCGGAACAAAAAGCATCGGTTTACTTAGAAGAGTTAATCGATGCATAGAAAGGACAATTTTGTTGTAATATTTAAAAATTTGCCTACATATCCAAAAATAATTTTGTTGGATCACCAAAATAATTATATAGGATATTCAAATTAGTTGCTAGATTGTCAAAACTTTTTGTAGCATTTCTTGTAATACTTAAGAGTTCTAATAATTATTTTGATAGCCAACATAAAATTTTTTTCAGATCTGTTCTTAACTAAATTTTTAAATACTTCAAAATCGTTCTTTCTATATTCATGAAACTGGCTTACGATTAATCAGATCAATTGTCACGTCTCTCAATGATGCTTTCAGACATTCGATTACTTATCTTATAGCAAGAGTTTTGTCGAGTCTCTACATTCGCACGAATGTAACTCGTATCACTATAAATAGACATCTACGACGTGTAATCGCTTATCATAGACAAACTTTGTGATAGTCTCAAATGTAGCTTGGGCTTAACCGAATGTAATGTGCGCGTACGTGTGGATGCGTTTCGGATTATTCTGAACGAGAGCTTGCCTCGCATTGGCAACAAATGTTTCCTACGGTGTTTAACCTGACTGTGACACGACCAAGATGACGACGATGCAGGATCGCGGTAGATTATATTTGTTTCGCGTTATCATCACTGCATTACTTAATAAGCTATGATGTCGTTATTCGAGCTCTCGCATGTAATAGGGTGCATACATAATACCTATAATATCCGTTGCGATTATTGCAGATGGTGTGGTATCGTAAATACTTGCTCAGGCCACCTTCGCCGAATATACGAACACTTCTTGCGTCGTCCAGGTCGATTTCCATTCGACTCATGACCATGTTGCGTATGTACAGATACAGAAACGAGCGATATTTGACCCCTCATACACGATGAACAGACGAAATCCTTTGTGGATTTAATTCTTGGCTAGCTGTCGAAATTTCCAACCGGCCGAATAGACCTCGGATGATCATCCACCGAACTAACAGCTGCATCTCCAAGCATCACCTTGTTGAGACGGTGACTGCGCCTTAATTATACTGTCCGCGCCTTCTCTCTCGGAAGCCTCGAACAGGCTTGCCTGCAACAGTAATTGTTCATGAGACAGCTCCGTTAAGTTTGCAATTAAAAGATAAGAGCAGAGAAGAACGTCTCATTGAAATTCCTTCTCTTATAAAAGGAATTTTTTAAAAAATGTATTGAGAACATTAGCAACATTCTAATTAAAAATAATCTTGTTAATTTTCAGTGATAATATTAATGAAATAAACGCCATTCTTGTTTTAAAATATTATTTGTTTAAATATTACTTTATTAATAATGTTATTGAATAAAAATTTTATTTGGATTTTTTCAATTAGCTATTAACTAATGCTATTAAGATTTTTTTCTGTGCATCTACTATATCCTAGATAGAACATAAAATTATAATAAAATCATCAAGTAAAATGACATCAAGTAAAAATTATTCTTAAAAAAATTATAATGATATCATTCAATGTACTTTTGACAACTTTAATTAATTCTTGATATAGTAATGATATTTTAAAGATTTTTTTTTTAATTCAAAGTTATTAAATAAAATATTAAAAATATTAAAAATAACTTATTGAAAATATTTTATAAAGTTAAAAATTATTATTAAATTTCTAAAATAACTTTTACTTAATGTCACTTTGATCTTACTATGATTTATGTTCTACCACTAGTGCTAACTCACTAGTTCTTAACTAGTTTTTTCTCTGAACGTACAAAAAAACAAGTTATTAACGCGTTATTAACGCAGTTTTACCCGACGTCCTCGTTGTTCTCGTATTCTTCTAGCTAAAGTAAGAAAAGCCTCTTCGATGTTGATATTCTCCTTGCATGATACCTCGAAGAAGGGCATATCAAAATTTTCGGCAATCTTTTGACCTCTTTCGGCGTCTACGGCGCGATGCGCGGTCGCGTCGCATTTATTCGCAGCCAAAACTTTTACTACATCCGGTGACGCATTCTGTGATGCAAATGAAAAAATTACTTATAATTCAAGATTTTGTACAATTATGTTGCAGATAACTTTGAACTTATTCATGATGAAATTTCTATTTATTCATTTCTTCATGAAATTAATTTTTTTTCAATCTCAATTTATATTGAAGGATTTAACATGTTAGTTGATTATACTTTATTGAAAGATTTAACATATTAATTAGCTATAATAATAGTTAATAATCTTTTAACATAATTTATCCATTTTCTTTGCAAATTTTTCTGATTTCAAGTTTTCAGTCGTAATTTTATTCGAACAATCTTTTAGTACTTTCAATTCTTTTTCTGGACTTCTTAAGGTCATTTAATCGCGGCCATTTAAAAAATATACAGCGCGAGTTTATTTTTGTTCGCGTAACGTTCTATCATTAGAATCTATTCTATCTTTAATCTTACTTCTTGAATATTTCGTAGCCAATACGACAAATGGTTGAAACTCTCCAAACTAGTGACATCGTACATCAAAAGAATACCCATGGCACCACGATAGTACGCCGTTGTTAAAGTTCGAAATCTTTCTTGGCCGGCAGTATCCCTTTTCAAAAAAAAAATATACTTTTTTACAGATATACTTCCTACTACTTTATTTTATTTATATACGACTTGTCACTTTACATGTAGATTATGGCTTTATGAAACCTAAGAGAATTAAAAAGACTAAAATCTTCTGAGAGGGAATTCTTTGGTTTCTTTATTTGAATTTAAACATTATTTGATAAATAGTTTTATCCGCGAATTCTTAAATTAATTATTAATTAATACTCACCAGATTTGTAATTTAATCGGCGTTCCATCTAAGTTAATGATCTTCTGTTTAAAATCAATACCTGCAGACACATTCACCATTTATATTTGTCATGATGTATAAATATTTTTGGGATAATTGCACATTGAACAAATATTAAAGTTTAATATTTCAAAATCAAGGATTCATGATATACTTTAATTATATTTGTAGCTCGGAGCCATTAAACGTTATCTCTAATTAAATGATTATTGTAATAGTTTATACATCAGAATTCCTTCGCATGCAAACAGAATGATTAAAATATATATAATTTATTTATATATACAAAAATTGAATTACTTTTTGTAAACTGATTGAGAATAAATTGAAGTGAGAACAAATACGAAGCTAATTATAAAATATCATATTATTTCATCTAGCAAGAGTATATTTTTGTAGCATATCTTTGTAATATATCTTTGGAACATTTTTATAATTATAACAATTTATATTGAGACAATTGCTGAAAATAATTTGATCTGATAATAAGTTTAAAATTAGATAGTTATATTTAGCAACATCGAAGTTGGAGCGAATGCAAGATAATCATGTTTGTGAAGTTGCCCCGCACTTTGCGAATTTTATAATTTTTTAAATTGCGCTGACAATGAGTTGTGCTGTGTTTGTGCCCCAAACCGCATCTCAATAACTGAAATATTTTGCCTCTCTCAAAAAAAGTTTGCTAACCATAAAACTTCAAATTCGTGTAAAGAGTGTGAGATAATCGAATTCTGCGAGTGGTGCTGAATTGTGTTACTCAAAATCAATTCGCAGAGTTCGATTATCTTAAGTTATACGAGTTCGAAGTTTTTCATTCCTAAAAATTTTTTTGACGACTGATTCATAACTTTGACGATACCGCGAAATCTATTGGTCTGAGGAAATTTTGCCATTAAGAAAAGTTGTCGTATATATATTGTAGCATAATTTAGCATAACTAAAAAAAATCTAAAAATGCCAAATTTTTTATTTATCTCTACCCTATTTCAAAAACTTTTACCGAATACTTAAGCTAATCTCTTTTTTATGCACATGCTTCGTAGATTTTAAGTAGCACAATTCAGCACAACTCACAGAATTCGATTATCTCATATAGTTCGCAAATTACAGGAGTTTGAAATTTTTTATTCCTAAATATTGGTAAGGCTAGCAAATTTTTTTTAACGCTTTACATTATTGAGCTGCAGTTTGCAGCATAAATCGGCACAAATGCAATACAACACAATGCGTAATTAAGAAAATTACAAAATTTGATAAGTAGTGCGGGGCCAATACACGTAAGATAATCAGCTGATCAATGATCTAACTTAATATATATTTTTTACGGAATACATAAATAAACTATATTTGCCAATTGACAAGTTAATTAAATTTAGTGAATGAAGTAATTAATTAATTATACTATATATTTATTTTCGCTAAGAATGTACATAATATTAAGTTTAAATTAAAATGTCAAAAAAGAAAATTGATTCTACTTCTTACTATTTCGCGACAAATGGAGAAGATGAAAACGCTGCATATTAAATACATAAAATTAGAACAATGAAATGAATTGGAGCAATTGTTCTTTTCTAATAGCAGGTCTGTTGGAGACAAAGACATGACCTCATCTAATAGTCAAGAGTTAATTAACGACTACTCGTGTCAATGATGTATGGGACTGATGCGTCGGTCCGTCGTATCCAGAGCAAAATTAAAACGCGTGACTTTATTGTTATCGTTACCAAGGAAGATGAGTTGTCGTAAGCTAGTCGTAACTGGCACCAAGATACATCACAATGAACCACCCAACAACAAGTCGCTGAAACAATGCGACTCCGGAGGCGGTCGTCGCAGATGAGAACGGGAAATCCGATGAATATTTTTATAATGGTGTCTCCTCACCTATCGTCGAGATATAAGTGTCGTAGTACCGTTCGTCGCAGTAGCGATGCACGATGCAGGTCTTGCCAACGTTCGAGTCGCCTAAAACCAAGACTTTATACGTCGCTGCGAAATCCAACGCCATGTTTGCAAGAGGTCTCGGAAGGTTTTGAACTGTTGTTGAGTCGACAACAGAGTCGTCGGCCGGGGGTTCTTCGCGGACGCCTGGGGAGGATGAGATGGGGGTGGAAGATCGATTCGAGGCTTGCGCTGTAGCCCCTACACGAGCAGAAATTGAATCAGGATGTGATTAAGGCCCCAGATTATCTTTAATATCAGGTCCTGATAAAGAATCCTGATAGGGGCCATTAGAAATGTAACGCAATTTATATTATATAAGGAGATACATTTAAAAGAATAATTAAAAATTATTCAACATGAATTAACATTAAAATTATTTAACATTAATTATTTAATTATTTAACATTTGATAATTAAATTATTTTTATTCTTTAATTTTTTCTGATTTTTCGCTCCTTTCACTTTTCATCCCAATCTTTCGTATTATTTAAAACGCTGCCCAACGCCTGAAAAAATTTCTCATGCTTCACTTCAGAAGATTCGTTATATTTATTAAATTTTATATTTATTAATTGGCATTTAAAATATAATAGAATTATTAAAAAAAGAAAAGCTTGTAATACTAATATAAAGTATGTATAAGAATTAAGATCGTAGGTGACTATAATAATAATAATTTTATAAAATGAGACTTATTTCTTGTAAAAAATGTTTCACACTACACTTCTGCTAGAAATATTTAAAATAGAATGTTCAAGCAGTTCTTTATATAATCATTTTTTAATAAAATAAATTATTTTTTACAAACACATATACACACGCGCGCGAAAGTTATATGTAAATATAAATCTACAATACTTTTCAAGCATTCGCCAAAAGTCGTATCTTTAATTGTTTTTTACAATCTTTAGGCTTTGGGCTGTATAACTTATGCTTAATTCAGACTGGAAGCAGCAAGCATCAAAAAGCGAAGCAGTAACCAACCAACAAAGTGGTATTTTTTACCCCACTGTAAATATCGCCTCACTGATTGGTTGCTGCTCTACTGCTTGACGCTTGTTGCATCCAATTTGAATTAGGCAATAGGCATTGAACGTCACAAAATATATATTTTTTTCAAAATATAGTCGCTGACTTTTTTCACTGATTTAGGTGAATCTACTGAACTTCACATAATATATTTATCTAAGACAATAAAAAATAAATCCATCGCCACTTGCACATTATCACATTATTTAGCTAATATTACAATTAATGATATCACCTCATTCATCATTATTTAATTGTTTATTCTTCTATTGATGTATTTTGTAGTTATTATTTTTTACTTATATTATTCTTTTTTATTTATCATTCCATATATTTTATACTTTAGTATTACATATATAATAATTTTTTATTCGCCACATTATATTGTATAGTAAAATTTATAAAAATAAAAAATTAATTAAAAATAAATTAATTTTATAAAGTTAATCATAAAAATCATAAGTTTTAATTTAAAAAATTAACATTATTTTTCCATTTCATTAAAGATAAATTTTTACTTTTAAATTTTTTAATATTTTTTTTTTAGCGCTTTATTTTATCAGTTATACTTATATATATAAATATACAATACATATAAATATCTGCTATACAGAGTGTATCTAAGCTAACGTCCACTAATTATAGTGTTATTTCTAATAAAAATTTGAGTCGAAAATATACGTCAAAGCAAGGTTTAATTTTGCGAAATTTTTGTGGAAAAACGGATAAAGATAGAGAAGTCAGATTTGTTCCATTGCAAAGATCATACTTTTCTCTACTTCCATTAATTCTTTACTACCATTAAAATTTTATAAAAAAATAGAGTTATTCAAATTTTCGTACATCCATGTTTTACAAAATGGGATTTAAGATGGTTGCTGCTCGTAAAAGACTCATCTGAAAGCAAAATGACACCAATTTTAAAATTGAAACACAGTTCTTGAGCTTGACGGAACCGTTTTTTAAAATATTGCGTTTGAATAAAATGGCAGCTAATCAACATAACGATTTTTCACAAAAAATTTTGCTCGTTTAAGGCTACTAAAAAAGAAAACTAAAAAGTCCTCTACTAAAGAAAACTAAAAATTCCTTTTTTAACCTGAACGAACTTGAACTGTCCTGTCGCGCGTCTACCTGTCATCTTCAACGCGCTTGAAGACTACTCGTCTATAATTTCATGTAACTCCTCTATTTTTTGCCAGATTGATTTATAACTCTACAAAAATGTTCTTAAGATTTACATTATACTTTAAAAATATGTAAAAAAGAATTCGATTTTTTCACTACCTCTAGGTGTTAAATATGTTCTTTTAATGCTTTATAGAATATTGTATAAATATCTTATTTTTAAGACTTTCCGTAAACTCCAATGAATATAAATAATCAGGCAAACGTTACTTTTCAGTTACTTTGTTATTACTTTTTATAATAAATTTGATGACAATGTTGCAATTTTTTATGACGGTAACGCTAACTAACTATTAAGGTTGTGCTTAAATTAGAAGAGTCACTTTAAAAAGTAATTTGTTACCATTACGCGTTACTTACTAAAAAAAATAATAAGTAACATGTAATAAGTAACAAGTAAAAAGTAACAAAAGTAACGAGTAAAAAGTAACGCGTAACAAATTAAGAATTATTTTTTTCAACGAATGACATTTTCAACCTGTTAGTTCAAATAATTTTACCTTTCTAACTCTAATGTTATCGTCATAAAAAATTCACATTATCGTTACCAAATCATTATTATAACAAAGTTTTTCTTGCGTAGGAGAAGAAAAAAATTTTCGCTAAGCTCATCATCCAGGATGCTCTGTAAAAAACCTAACCGAATAATGGGAAGACACCCAGGGGCCGGTCCCCTGAGCGTACAAGATTCGATGTGCCTGCACCCCCGAAAGGGGATAGCAGACACATCGCCTACCTGTTAAAAAATTCCCTCTGTGCAGCACTATCATCAGATTTATTAGGTGCACTCCGGAACCTCCTACTCGACATTTCATTAAGGCACTCCTAAGCCGTGGAGCCAGAACTCTCACCACAATAGTACTCCGCAGAGTGCTTAATTTAAGCCCAAACGCAATAAAATCTAACTGTACGAAGGAGGAAAAGTAGACCAACTATGTACATCAATCTTAGTCGTCTGTACATCAATCTTAGTATCTGAAGAGGCAGAGGTAAGAAACGCTCGACGCCTCTTCAGACTCTGACGCTCATGCTCAACTAGTTCCTTCCTCCTTATTACAGTCTCACAAAAATTTGCAAGAACTGTCCAACAATGAGAAGAGTCCAAAGCAAGCTCCAATGCATTAAATAACTCATCATTCGCCAATCCAATAAGGATAGAACAAGAATCGCTGTATTGATCACCGCCGCACACTCTTAGAAGAACCTGAATGATCGATCTCGTAAAAGTAGCCCTTAAAATACTCATGACCAGTTAAAACCTGAGTCATCCGTGAGATCATCGTAAGAACGACCCATCCACTCGTTCGATCCGTTCAGCAAGAACATCACGAACCGTGGCACTAGGCGCCTCTGGAGGGAGGCTCAGCAGATGTTGATGCCATCGCTCTATAGAATAGCGTTGTTCGACTTCTCGCACAAGGGACAGAGTCCTCGACAAAATAAGGTCATCCTTTTGCACGATCAATCGTCTACAAAGAGATACATCTGATCCACCAAAGACTTAAAAGGCACTGATCTCGCCAGGGTGGCTGCCGTGGGAAAACAGTGCGGTACACACTAATCATTTTAAATAAAAGTTGCCATTGGAGCTGCTTCACCTTACGACATGTATGTCAGTCTCAGCTATGGTCTGGGCCCAAATCGGACCGTACAGAACGAATGATATAAACGCGAACGCATATACGCGATGCCTGTTCTCACCAGATCTGTCAATATTGACCATTAGCCTTCTTAAGGCCGCAACTATCCTCCAAATCCTGGGAAGGAAGAGGCAAAAGTGATTCTGAAAAGTCCATCTCGAGTCTAAGACTAGGTTTCAAGACCTCACAGAGATCGCTCCCCCCCCCCCCCCATCCGAAGGGAAGTGTTCGGAAAATCCTCGCTCATGAAAGCAATTATATATTTCAGTCTTATATTTAATAATATTTAATAATATTTCAGTCTTACTGACTGACATTGTAAGGCTAAGGCTCGCAATAGCTTTGATTACCGTGACCATCTTCAGATCTACACGTACGAAGGTCTGCCCAAATAAGGAGCCTCTCGCCACCAACAACATGTCATCGGCATAACAAATGGTGGAGCAGGCCGGTGGCTGCCTATCGGCAATCGTAGGATCCAAACGTAGGATCGAATCATACTCAACATAGAATTGGTTCTAAGACCGAACCTTGCAAAACACCACACGTCATGGACGACCTGATAAACGAATTCCGCGGTCGACATAAGATACCTATCGGATAAGTAATCCCCAATAGTACACTTAAGGTACAGAAAAGAGAGAGTGTTTAACGTGCGATACCTGCAATTAAGCTTAACTCACACGATTCTCATGGACGTGAAATCGGAATACGTCTGATCAACGCGTCACGGCTATGTCTCCTAGTGCTCTCGCTTGTAGGTCCTAACAAGCAACTCACTAATTGGAGCAAACGATTATTCACGCTCTACCAGCTATGCAAGCTAGTTCCTAACGTAACTCATCCGTCGAGGCCCCTAGCCAGCATGTAGCTATCAATCCTCGAATCCTATCTATGATTGGATGAGGGCAATTGCCCAGTCCCCGCAGTACTGATCTCGATCATCGATCGGATCTCCATAGCTTAGGTTATTCCCAATTTGCGTCGCCTACACGCACGACACTGATCGGCCAGCGCTTCGGGTGTCGCCGGGACGCTACTCCTCGCTTCACAGAAATCGCTCAGCAACCCGATCTTGGGCCTAGCCCCGAGGCAGAGCGCCAAGCTTTCAACCTCCCTCAGCCCCCTTCCTTGCTAAAATATATTGGCTTATCCATGATCCTGAGCCAATCAAATAATTAGATAGCCTCGTGCCTTATCGGAACAAGCCGATCTTAGGACGCCGGTAAAACTCGAATTTGGAAGTCATGAATCAAAACGCACAAGGCGTCTAATCAACGACACCCGAAATACCTAAGATAATCCAGGACATCTTTAATCCCCAAGGCAGAGCGAATAACCGGCCACGAGAGGGAATTGAAAGCATTAGCAATATTCAAAGATACTGCCAACATCATACCTCCATTCCACGCTATCGTTCACCTACTCCTTCAAGCGCCAAATAGCGTCAATCGTGAAACGATTGACGCGAAAATCAAACTGGTTGTCCTATATTTCACCGGCAGAATCCAGATGTATTGTAAACGACAGCACAAAATTCTTTCATATAATTTGCTCGCTTTACTCAATAAACAGATAAGTCGATATGAAAAAGGAGTTAAATTCAGCTTACTTGGTTTCTTGAGGAGGATCAGCCTCGCGCCCTTCCATTCGGAAAGAAAGCGGCCTTTCTCAAAAAGTGCAGTAAACACCCGCGTCCAAAGAGCAGAGTGAATACGCGGTCCCATTGATAATTCGTCCGGCAACATCCAAACCAGGTGCCCTTCCAGACGCTATCTTTGCGCAAGCCTTCGGCAACCTCTCAGTAATAGACAGGCCATCCTCTCAAACAAAAGGAGTCAGCCGATCCCCGTCAACCGGTGTGGAAAAAGAATCATACAATTTCGAAAATGCAAGGAGGGCCCCCGGAAGAAGAACCTCGACTATAGATGAGGAACTAGTGGAGAACTTATTCATTATGACCCTACAGGACCTGCCTCAAAGGTCAGCCTCCAAAAGCTTTCTCCAGAAACGTGACTTCGAGCGCCAAATAGTTCTCCTGAGATTCCTCCTCTCCTCGCGGAGCTCCGTCCAAAGCACACGCCCCAATTCCGATTGCAATCGTCTATGGATACGCGTAAGGTGTCTACGATACCGGTTTGCAGTTCAAAGATTTCCTCGTTCCATCAATACGCCGAGGGCGTATAAAAGAAGACCTCTTTGGCAAAGAGATCAGAAATCTCTCTCAATACCTTATCGACCAGCTTAACGTCACATATTTATCGTTACATATTTATCGGTAGCAATGGCTGCGTTCAGCAGAGAAAACAGCTTTACAACTGTTGCAAAATTCTTCAATATCATTGGTATTGCCTTTAATTCCTTATTGGATCTAAATGTAACAAATTAATCAAGAATTTTAAAACAGTTGCAAAGCTGCTTTCTCTGCTGAACGCAGCCATTGGGCTGGGCGTGTTTAAGTCGACAAAATGGCTAGTCTGCTTACCGAGTAAATAAAGATGAGCCGAGTAAATAAATATGATTGATTGTTACTTATATTCTTTCAATAGGGACGCTCGAAATTTGTTAGATCATAGTAGCCATGTTATTAAAGTGACATCTGTCAAATTTATTGTGAATTGTTTAGTAGTGTATGGCAAATCACCATGGAAGGTCATAGTGTTGAACAACGTGTGTAAATCATAAAATTTTATTATCAAAATCAGTGCTCCATTTGAGAACCGTTCCGTGCATTACGTGATTTTTATCCTCGCCACAACTGTCCTGCCGAGTCGACTATTCGACGTTTAGTGGCCAAATTCGAGTCAACCTATTCGATAAATAATCAGCCAACACCAGTACGTCGCCGAAACGCAAGGCTGAAAACATCGCTGCTATGCGTGAGAGTGTACGGGAAAATCCGAGGCGGTCAATTTCTCGTCGTTCACAAGAACTTGGCCTTTCTGCGATTTCAACTTGGCGAATTTTGTTTGCGTTGGGACTTGGGTTTGCACTCCTATAAAATTCAACTGACTCAGGAACTTAAGATAAACGACCATAGACAACGCTGTGTTCGCTGATTGGGTTCTGGAGCAGTTGAAAGTTAACCCAAATTTCGCCAACCAAATCATCTTTAGCGATGAGGCTTTTTTGGATGAATGGATATGTGAACAAGCAAAATTGTCGAATTTGGAACGATACCAATCCACGCGAGATACATCAGCTCCAAATGCATCTCGAGAAAGTTACTGTTTGGTGTGGATTTTGGTCTGATGGAATTATCAGTCCTTCTTCCAAAACGAAGCGGGCGTTGCCCGCCGTCAACGGATCGATGATAAACAACTTCTTGTGGCCTAAAATGGATGATATGGATACCGATAACATGTGGTTCCAACAGGATGGCGCTACGTGCACACACCGCATGCCACGATGGACATTCTGCACGAGCGATTTGAGGGCATGGTTATCTCGCGCGGCAGCGACGTGAATTGGCCACCGAGCTCGTACGATTTAACGCCTTTAGACTTCTTCCTTCGGGGCTATCTTAAATCGCAGGTCTATACGAATAAACCGCAAACGATTGATGCTTTCAAAGTCAACATAACAAACGCCATCCAGCAAATTCAGCCAGATTTATGCGAGAAAGTCGAAAATTGAACCGCCCGAATACGTGTCACCAAGCGAAGCCGCAGCGGACATTTGAGCGACGTTATATTCCATACTTAATGCCATATTCTTTCAAATAAAAAAAAATTAAGTGGATATCTCACACACAACTTGTTTTATTTACATTTAAAAATCGAGCGTCCTTATTGAAAGATCCTATAGATTCAATGGGTAATTGAGTAAGTTAATGTTTTTTTTTAACTAAATTAAGTTAAAGTTAATAGATATATTAACTTATAAAATTAATAAAATTAAGTTGAAAGTTGAAGGAATAAAGAATTAACTCAATAAAAATTAAAATTAAATTTAAAAAAAAGTTTTAAAAAAAATTAATTTAAAAAAAATTATTTTTGAGATTAAAATGTCTTCATTTTTTTAAATAAGATTACTTTAAATAACTCTTACAAATATAGATTATCAAGTAAATTTAATTTACATCCACATGTAAGTTACTTATATATTGGGAGTACAAATTAGTTCGGTCCGTTTTTTGTGCATTTATTTCAAAAATGAATGAACAGATCAATTAAAGTATTGTCCATCGCTGCCTACTATTTTTTCCTATCTCTCAGGCAATTTTCGAATTCCATCTCGAAAAAATGACTCGTCTTTGGAGGCGATCCAATTTTGAAGCCAATTTTCGATTTCTGCAAAAGAAGTGAACCGGTGACTTTTTGCATATTTCCTTCGGAACCAATAATCAGAAGGAGTAATGTCCGGCGAGTGCAGTAAAATATTCCATTTGAGCGTTTCCAAATATTTTTTTACGACTTTAGCGACATGAGGCCGAGCGTTGTCATGAAGAAAAATAACTTTATTATATCTTTGCTTGTATTCCGGTATTTTTCTCGCAATGCACAGCTCAAATGAATTAATTGTAGCCGATACCGATCGCCCGTAATGGAATCGCTAGGTTTCAGCAGCTCATAGTAAACAAGACTTTTTTGATCCCAGACACAGAGCATGATCTTCGAACGATGAATGTTCGGCCGTGGTGTTGATGTTGAGATCGATGGCAACGATTGACTTAGCGTAATATTTTTTCTTCTTGGGGTTGTCATAGAATATCCACTTCTCATCTCTAGTCACAATCCGATGCAAAAAACCTTTTGTCTGTTGTCTTTGAATCAGCTATTCGCAAGTGAAAAATCGCCTTTCAACGTCTCTCGGTTTTAATTCATAAGGCATCCAATTTCCTTGTTTTTGAATTATTCCATAGTTCTCAATCGTACAGAAACGGCTTGAGTTCCCCCAATGATTCTGCAAGCTCCTCTTGCGTTTGACTCTGATCTTCTTCGAGTAATGCCTCTAATTCTTTGTCTTCGAATTTTTTTGGCTGTCCAGAGCAAGGCTTGTCTTCAACGCTGAAATCTTCATCCTTGAAACCATACATGATTTATCAGTTGGAGCAGTGTCACCATAAACTTCGACAAGCATTCGATGGGCTTCAGCTGCACTTTTCTTCCAATTAAAGCAGAAAATCAAAACTCTCGCAAATGCTGCTTGGTTAACACAAAATTCGACATTTCAAACACAGTAAAAATTAAGGTTTTTGTATGAAACTCAAAGCGATATAAACTGAATATTATTAGCAGATGTTTAACCTCTCTGAAACCAAAATCAGCTGTCATCATTCACAACAGCTGGAGCTATTTTTAGGAAAACGGAATTAGTTCGGTCGCCGAACTAATTTGTACTCCCAATATAATAAGAGTCATATCTTAAGATGTTTTTATCAAAATCTTGCGAGAGAGAAGGATATATGTTTAGATATTTTTTTTTTCTTTAACATAACTTTCTTTAACTTCTGAAACGACTGTTCATGCATATTCATGACTACATCGACTAGATATTTGTTATAAAAAAATATAAAAATTTAAAAAAATAAAAATTTAGAAAATAGGTGCAACTCTGTTTCTACAACAATTTTCCATCTAAGGTTTATTTCATATTTATATTGCTAATAACATTTGTGATACCTAAAATTAGTGTGATTCAAATGTAAGCGGGAATTGACAAAATCTAGCGAAGCAATAAAAACTGCTATTGTGTGACTCTTATTAGTCTCTCATCATAAAATCATTGAACTTTTTATAAATTAATTCTCTAATGTTTAAAAAAATCTTTATAAAAAAAAAATATTAGCATTAAGAAAGATAACAAAATTTTCAAAAAGTTGATAAATTAAAGTTTAAAAGTAACTTAAGTTAAAATTAATTAATTAATTAAAATTAAGTTTAAAATTAACTAAGTTAGAAGGTAAATTAGTTAAGTTAGAAGTTATTACTTTTTAACTTTATTTTTAACTTTTAACGTTTCAACTAATTATCCAACTCTGGATCCAATCAATCATATTCAATCGCTCGGCGAGTAGGCTAGCAGCTTTGTCCGGCTTGAACACGTCCTTTGATATAGAATTGCACTTACTTGAAGTTTGTTGACTAACGCATTTAACGACACCAACAACTGTCGGTGTTATAGAATAGCGCTGCTTACAAAATTCTCATTGAAATTGGCATTAATATGTTGGCGCGCATATCCAAGATCACGTGATTTCCGGTTTTGTAACAACCGACCGACTTTAGCTGATCTCTACTTTTTAAGAACTCTATCTCCTAGCAACACTTTTAATTCTAGGGAAAAATCGACGAAAGCATCTGGCAACACTGACCATGCAAAACTAGCTAGCCACTGGTACTGAGCATAAACATAATCTCTTTTATATCGAGATTTAGAAGGAAAATTTAAGGTAATTTTCTCTATATCTCACTTGTAATTATAGAAATAATTATTTTTGCTAAATGTTTTTTTATGTTAATATTTATTTATATTTAATAATATTAAGATATGTATTTTTATATTTTATTTTTATCGCTATTCCAAGTAACCTCAAACTTTAAAATAAATTAATTTTAGGAAAAAATAACGAAATCGTTACTAAAATTTTGTTAATCACATTTGTTTTATACATTTTTTTAATACATTTTAGATGGATCGAGTTATAAACTCTTTGGAAAGTTTGCCAATGAGATTAGAAATCCCACAAGTGGGAAGAGAACACAGTTGATAATATAACAATGAAAGAGTTAAATAAACAATATAATATATATATATATATATATATATGAATACTTTACCTATGGCAGTGAATCAAATCAAAATCTTTTTCATGATGTTTTTTTTTCATGTTCGCAAATATTTTACATTTTATGTATTATCAAACATTTGTACTTATTATCATCATCATCATCATCACGTTATTTATTTAATTTTTTTATTAATTCTAGAACATCCTATGTCATATCTCTTTCTTAAAAAAATCACAAGTACATATCATGGAAATGTCAGTGTGGAAGATGATAATCGTGCATCTAGTACAAGGGCAAGTCAATAAGTTCTTAGAAAATCTGTCAGAGACCACTCAGTGTCATGTCACATTACCTTTTGACAAGTAGCATCTCTCAGCTGATTACTGTCAAATTTTGAACGAAATTCATCGCGTTCATTTCTGTAGACGATTAAAGCGAACACCTTTGTATTTTTTGCAAAATGGAAAAAAAACGAGTTTCGTGCAGTTATCAAACATCTACATATGAAAAGTTTAACACTGAAAGAAATCAAAGCAGAGTTGAATAATGTTCATGACACATTTGCACCAACGTTTGCGACTGTATATAATTGGGTAAATGAATTTAAACGTGATCGTACATCCACATGTAACACACCTCGTTCGGGACATCCAATTGAAACTGCTATGCCAGAAATCATCAATTAAATGCAC
>Ga0157364_1001641_pt1 | contig 19428 bp, 17 predicted proteins | sample AttsexASBM2_FD_111476 | JGI IMG/M metagenome (GOLD analysis project Ga0157364, IMG submission 111476) | Fungus gardens microbial communities from leaf cutter ant in Ribeirão Preto, State of São Paulo, Brazil - Atta sexdens ASBM2 | ecosystem: Host-associated > Fungi > Mycelium > Unclassified ...
CCTCTGCGTGAAGAGCCTGACTGCATTATTAACGAGATGAATTTGTATTCAAAAAAATTAACCAATCTACAACCCTGACAATTTTGTCATATAGCGGTCAGCCTCATGACAGCTTAGGTCTGTATATTTACATATACAGACGGGGATAATTCCCCTGATACGAATCCAGTTTTAAACATAGATTTTAAAATAGGTATTAAATATGAAAGCACTACTTATTACTACATTGGTCATGGGATTTATTTCAGTGAATAATGCCTCTGCTGACCAAGAAATTAATCATGCAGATGGGAAAGAAAAGATCGGTGTCGTCTCAACCAGCAATGCCTATACGCTTGATGAGTTATCGGATGTTCTTTCTCGCAAGGCTGACGAGCAAGGGGCAACCTCATTCAAAATCCTGTCGACAGCGGGGGATAATAGACTACACGGGGTTGCTGAAATCTATAAATAAATCATAAGCATCCCGAACAGGATGTGTCACAGCCCTCTTAAAGTGAGCGTCGATATATGTTCAGAACAGAAGGGATCATCGATGAGATAACTCAATGGATTGATTCAAACTTACACAAGCCGCTGAAGATAGAGGATGTTGCTGCGCGGGCAGGTTATTCCAAGTGGCATCTTCAGCGGATTTTTGTGCAGGTAAAAGAAGTTAGCCTTGGAAAGTATATTAAAGATAAAAAGCTCAGACTTGCGGCGAAAGATCTTATTGAAACTAATGAACCAGTGATAAACATAGCCTTTAAATATGGATTTGATTCACAACAGACTTTCACTCGGGTGTTCTCTAAAAAATACAAATTGCCACCATTAAAATATCGAAACACCGAAAGGATAAGAAACATGTAACTTTGCAGTCGATTCATGGCACAAAGCGGAAGAGCCAACAAAGTAGAAGGTCCGATGTGAGCGATATCCGCCGTCAAGGAAGATGTAGTTGCCTGGCGATTATCTCCAGATGTACGCTGAGTTATCGCCTCATCTCCGGACTACCTGGAACGCTACGGAACAACTGAACATTCAGATGATTTATTTCACAATTGCTGGATAAGCAACCGTCTCAGTGAAGATCGTAGTTATCGCTGGGAACGCTTAAAAAACGGCGAATCGCATCAATCACTATGCCTGACTCAGTGACGGTCAATCAGCTTGAAACGGGTTTTGTGGCCGTATTGTGCGGGGCTAGCCAAATGCATTTACCGCTGCACCTATTGTCGGAAAGGTACTATGCAATCGCACATCGAATATAAATTAATATTACTGAACCCTAAAACCTGATCTAACTCACAAAATTAAAATGTTTAGTTCATGAACTAATGGACGCAACTGAGGGTGATTTATGGACACTTTTCAACACAGTTATGAACCGAAACTTAGTTCATAACTGTAAATTAGGATTTAACTTTTAAAAATATAATTTTAAAACAACTGGTTACGCTAAATCTTGTGATGCTTCAGATTATGTATATTCCTCAAACCCAGAATAGTTAAATCAGATAATGTGCATAGGGACTCGCCATGAATCGGATCTTCTGACTAACTCTACGATCGTAACGCTAACCTATAGCCTCTACCCTTCTTATCCAGCATCCAATATTGGCCGGTTTACGTATCCATCAAATACGTTAGCGGCCAAAGGTTATTATGCCAGCCGCGCAATACGTCTTGCTGCATCATCAAGATGCTCACGTAATGCCTGTAAGCAAGGTTTGAAATTCTCTGACAACAGACTGCTGTCATTAGCCAAACTCACAAACTGCTCTGCCAACTCTAAAGCCTGGTGCCATATTGCTACTGAAATAACTTCCGGTAATGCGATCGCTCGTAGGCTGTTAACCAGTTCTCCTCCAGATTTCGGCGCAAAGCCCATTGGTAATATGTCATAGGCTGGAGCCAAATGGTATGGCCGACCATGGCTACTGATAAAGGAAAGGTTTCCGTGATGCATATCGGTATTACCCGTCAATGTGCCATAGGCCCACAGTAACGCGACCTGATCAGCCGCGCTGGCTTCAACATGTTTTTGCTTGATTAATTCCTCGACCAGTACTGGCCAACTTTCTCTGGCCCGCCCAGTAAACTCAGCATCTAATGCCCGTAATGAAAACAGTCCAATACGGCCTAATCTACCCACACGATCAAAACGCGGGATCTCAAGAAAGCGCTGGCCAGAGAAATCGAAAATGTCAGTCTCCACGCCTAACACTTTTAAGGAAAGATGTTCAGCAGCCAGCAGATCCCGCCAACGCTCGCTGACAGGATGATTATCTGCAGCAGAGAACTTTACCAATACATGGCCTCGGTCGGTGAAAGTACAGAATTTGGGTTGTTCACCGCCTGCGGAAGACCCTGGGATCTCTCCAGAACTTGCCGCCTTAGCCAGTGCAGGAAAACCAACGTCCCGGTCAATGGCCACTGGAGCTTGCATGTTTAGGAACTGCTCTCGTGCTTGTTCACCGATCAATAAATTACCTATTGCATCCGCGCCATGAGCCAGCAATGAACGGATAACTTCCGCATCGTTCCAATGCTCAGGATTTGCGGGTAGTCCTAGCGTCGCGGAAAAACGAGAGGCATAAGCTCGACCAAGATATCCTTGTGGACGCATATCGAACAACCACCATGGCAGACTGTCACTGTAAATGCTCTTTCCATCTGTTTGCTGCATCACAAAACCGTGAGGATAAACCGGAACTAATCGCCCCAGTGCACTCACCTGCCCTGCTTCGCTGATACGATAAACCGGTGCCGAACTAAACCCCCGGAAGCGATCATAAAGCGCATACTGAATAGATGGACCCGCGCCAATCCGAACAACCTCGTCAGCTACTGCTTTCAGTTCACGAGACAGTGTTGGTTGGCTAATTCCAATATTATCAGCAAGTTGCCTTGCATTCATCGGTGACTGACGCAGTAGACTGCGTAGTGTATCTGCTCGGGTAGTTGCCATTATGAATAGGTTATTGAATAGGTTATTGAATAGATAAAATAGCAGATATTGTTGTCGCTGTCATCCTGATAGGACTCATCGAGATACTCAGTAGATGACTTACGCCTGACATTACGGTCCTGTCACAGTATCTACTGGCCGTTTGGGATCCTGCGCGATCCAAAAGTACAGTCAGGCGCCTGGAACTGTGCCCCGCCAGCCCTCTAGCAATACGGCCACTCTCGTGTATTGTGCTATCATGCTCTCTTTTCCAATTAATGCCATGACTATGACACAGTTAAAATATTTGCAGGGTTACCCTGCAGATATCCTCAATAAGGCACAAACTCTGGCTGAACAGGGGCGCCTTGCTCCTTGGATTGAGAATAAATATCCAGAGGGACATCAGGTACAAAGTGATAAATCTCTGTATCAGTTTGTTGACCGTTACAAGCAGCGCTTCCTGAAAAATAGTCCATTGATATCAAAAGTTTATTACGACAATAAACAACACCCTATCACTGGTACATTAGGCACCCATAGTTATGTCTCGCGAGTTCAGGGTGGAAAACTCAAATCCAACCATGAAATCCGTATCGCGACCCTATTCCGCAAAGCACCGGAACCTTTTTTACGGATGATTGTGGTCCACGAACTGGCCCATATAAAGGAAAAGGAACATAACAAGGCGTTTTATCAACTATGCTGCCATATGGAGCCAGATTACCATCAGCTAGAGTTTGATATGCGCTTATGGCTAAATGTCCGTAACAGTGCTTAAGCTTTGTCTTCGCCTGTAGATATTTTTTTTTCGTGACTTGATGTACGACACCAATCATTAAGGCATACAGTGTATGTTGTAACTAATGACGTGGAAATGAAACCACTTTTCCAAGTAGTTAAAGCCACCATATGTGACAATGTCACTTTTATAATACTAATACGAATCTTTCAGATATAATATTGAAACGTTTGATTCATCTACTCTACACTGCCGCATAAAAGTGCCCTTTATTACCCTCTTTGCACTATTCAGGTTCATCCTCGCTTATCAAAAATTAAGCCGCAATTCTTATCTTATTGATTTTGTAAAGTAAAAACTATATTACCCTGTTCATTGCGGACTGGTACAAAAGTTGCAGTCTTAGGGTGATGAGAATAAGGAGAACATGATGAAAGCACTGATTATCGGCGCCGGTATTGGCGGTATGAGCACTGCCCTAGCCCTAACGCGTTGCGGTTTTGATACTGAAGTCTTTGAAGCAGTTAAAGAAATAAAACCTGTCGGCGCGGCAATTTCTATCTGGCCAAATGGGGTGAAATGCCTCAATTACCTAGGGTTAGGTGAGCAGATCAAAGCGCTGGGTGGTAATATGGCCTGGATGGCCTACCGCGATTTCAATCATGGCAACGATCTCACCCGCTTCAGTCTTGCACCGCTGGTTGCTCGTGTTGGGGAATACCCCTATCCGGTCGCTCGGGCCGAACTTCAAGGTATGCTTATTAACAGCTATGGTGCTGAAAAAATTGCCTTTGGAAAACGAGTCTGTGCAGTACAACAGGATAATAACGGTGTAAGTGTCCAATTTGATGATGGCACCACTGCAAGCGGTGACTTCTTAATCGCCGCCGATGGTACCCATTCGGTAGTGCGTGAGTATGTGCTCGACAAGCGTGTTGAACGCCGTTATGCCGGCTATGTGAACTGGAACGGATTGGTTGAGATTGACGAAAAAATAGCCCCTGCTGACCAATGGACAACCTGGGTCGGTGAAGGTAAACGTGTTTCGCTGATGCCGGTGAATGGTAACCGCTTCTATTTCTTCTTTGATGTCCCTCTGGAGAAAGGTCTAGAAGAAGATCGCTCAACCTTGGTCAACGACTTGAAAAAATATTTCGCTGGCTGGGCGGATCCGGTACAGCAGCTGATCGCTAACATTAACCCTCAAACCACCAATCGGGTGGAGATCCACGATATAGAACCCTTTATGCAGTTCGTGAAAGGCCGTGTTGCCCTGCTGGGTGATGCGGCCCACAGTACGACGCCAGATATCGGTCAGGGCGGATGCGCAGCGATGGAAGATGCAGTGGTGTTGGCGACCACACTGGCCAGTCACTCATTGGGGATCGACGATGCCTTATTGCGTTATCAGCAGCGCCGTAATGAACGCGTAAAGGATCTGGTACTGAAAGCCCGTAAGCGCTGTGATGTCACCCACGCAAAAGATCCACAAACCACCGCAAATTGGTACCGAGAATTATCCACCGAAACCGGTGAACGTGTATTGGCGGGTATGTGTGACACCATCGAAGGCGGCCCACTCGGCTGATCGGTTATCTAGAGCCGGGAAACCGGCTCTAGATGGTTATTGCATGGATTGTCGCTGATATTCCGCGATGATTTCACCGCTGATGGAAACGGCAATTTCTGCAGGCAATTTACCGGTGACTGCATTCAGGCCCGCCGGACAACGAAACTTCTCCAGCTGCTGGTCACTAATCCCTTTACCGCGTAGTCGATAACGAAAACGCTGGCTTTTAGTCTGTGAACCAATAACCCCTAAATACCGAAAATCTTCACGGCGTAAAATCTGCTCTGTGAGGTGCAAATCTAAATCGTGGTTATGCGTCATGACCACAAAATAGCTGCCCGCCGCCGCTCGACTCACCACATCCGACAACTCCTCCTCTAAGCACAGCTCGACACCCGGAGCTGGGTGCGTGAGATATTCACTGCGACTATCGGCCCAAATTACGTGACAGGGTAACGTTGATAAAATCGAGGTGAGCGCCCTGCCAACATGGCCAGCACCAAACACAATGATCTGCGGCTGAGGCGTGATTAAAGGCTCAAATAACACAGTAACCGCGCCGCCACAACATTGGCCACTGCGGGCGGCCAATGGAAACTGTTCACAGCGGGGCTCAGCATCTTGCTGTTGCAACATCTGCCGTGCAATGTCCATACAGCGATATTCCAAATTACCACCACCGATGGTCAACCAACTTTGTTGCGCCGTCACCACCATCTTACTGCCGCCACCACGGGGCACAGAACCCCGTTCGGCCATGATAGTGATCAGTACACAAGGCTGCCGCTGCTGCTGCAGCGTGTTCAGTAACGGGATCCACTCTTCGTTATGCATCGACCGTTTCCCGTAAGCGCTGGATCCCCTGCAGTACCCGTTCTGGGGTCACTGGACTGTTGGTGAGCGGATAACGCCCCTGCGTAGAGGTGGCGGCAATCGCGTCCTGCAGGGCACTAAATACCGAGATGGCCAGCATAAACGGCGGTTCCCCCACTGCCTTAGAATGATAAACCGTCGGTTGCGCATTGCTGCGGTTTTCCAGTAGGCTGACGCGGAAATCCGCCGGCATATCACTGACCGCAGGGATTTTATAGCTGTCCGGTCCGCGGGTCATTAGGCTGCCTTTGTCATTACGGTACAGCTCTTCGCAGGTCAGCCATCCCTGCCCTTGGACAAATCCCCCCTCAATCTGACCAATATCCAACGCTGGATTAAGTGAACGACCGACATCATGCAAGATATCAGTGCGCAATAACCGGTATTCGCCGGTCAAGGTGTCGATAATCACTTCACTGCATGCAGCACCATAGGCGAAATAATAAAAGGGTTCGCCACGTCCTGCGTCGCGATCATAATGCAGACCAGGCACTTTGTAATAGCCGGTGGCAGAAAGTTGTACTTGACTAAACCACGCCATAGAGGCGACTTCCGCGAAGCTGTAATAGGTTTCGCCGACCCGCACTACACCTTGACGAAAATCAATCTCTTCTGGCGCACATTGCTGCTTATCAGCCAGCATAGTGGTCAGTCGCTCGCGTAAGGTATGTGCGGCAATTTGTGCCGCTTTACCGTTAAGGTCGGCACCACTTGACGCAGCAGTAGGTGAAGTATTAGGCACCTTGCCGGTATCGGTGGCCATCACACGGATCTGCTGTGGATCAATACCCAACACCTGAGCCACTACTTGAATCACTTTAGTGTTCAGTCCTTGGCCCATCTCGGTACCGCCATGATTGAGTTGAACCGTGCCATCGGTGTAGATCAGGAGCAGTGCTCCGGCCTGATTAAGGAAGCCAGATGTAAAGGAAATGCCGAATTTCACTGGGGTCAGGGCTAAGCCGCGTTTCAAGGTGCTATGGCTGGCATTGAACTGGTGAATGGCTTCTCTGCGGGCATAGTACTCCGCACTCTCGATAAGTTGCGCCGTAATTTCCGGCATCCGGTCATCATTAACCGGCTGGTAATAATGGGTCATATTGCGCCCTTCACCGCCGTAATAATTCAGTTGGCGGATCTCCAGCGGATCACGCCCAAGGAAGCTGGCGATATGCCCCATAATCTGTTCAATCGCCATCATCCCTTGCGGCCCACCGAATCCGCGATAAGCGGTATTCGAGGCAGTATGGGTGCGGCAGCGGTAACCGGTGATGCGGGCATCCCCGAGATAGTAGGCGTTATCAGCGTGGAACATGGCACGGTCAACAATCGAACCGCTGAGATCCAGTGAATAACCACAATCTGCCGCCAAATCGATGATGACCCCCTGCAAGCGACCGTGCTGGTCAATCCCCACCTGGTAACGCACCAGGAACGGATGACGTTTACCGGTAATTTGCATATCGTCACTGCGAGCTAAACGCATTTTTGCAGGTCGTCCGGTCAGCCGGGCAATCACTGCGCACAGACAGGCGACGCCTGCGGCTTGGGTTTCTTTCCCCCCGAAACCACCGCCCATACGCCGCATATCGATATTCACTTGGCTCATGGGCACTGCCAACACCGAGGCCACCAGCTTCTGAACTTCCGTCGGGTTTTGAGTCGAGGAATAGACCGTCACACTGGCGTCTTCGCCAGGAATGACCAGCGCCGTCTGGGTTTCTAAGTAGAAATGCTCCTGGCCGCCAATATGAAACTCGCCCTGTAAACGGTGAGCGGCACGCTGCAACGCACTGTCTGCATCACCACGTTGATGACGATGCGGTTCCTGAACATAAAACTGCTGCTTCAGTGCCTCACGTACATCCAGTATCGCGTCCAGTGGCTGATACTCTATCTTAGCCAATGCCGCAGCTTCAAAAGCGGCCTCACGGTTTTCCGCGGCAACCGCCAGCAGCACTTGGCCGACATAAAAGACGTCATCTTCCGCCAGTAGAGGGTCACCCGCCTCCAGGGGTCCGACATCGTTAATCCCAGGCACATCTTGATAGGTGATGACCCGTACCACTCCCGCCACCTGATAGCACGGAGTGGTATCTATAGACAGGATCTTGGCGCGGGCATGTTCACTTAGACGTGGCGCAAGATGCAACGTACCGGCCTGATCGGCCTTGTCGTCAATATATTGCGCCGCCCCGGTGACATGCTTAGTGGCGCTTTCGTGGATCAGGCTCTGGCCCACTATCTCACTGGCAGAGCGATGAAAAAGGGCTTTCAATGTTTCGCGGTCAATCGGGGCTGAATTATGAGACATAGTCGGCGATCTCCATAACATCGCGAGGGGCACAGTGACAGAAGTACCAGTGACGCAATAGATTAGCCGCTACCTGACGACGATAATCGGCGCTGGCACGGAAATCCGACAGGGGCGTAAAGTCGGTCGCTAATGCCTGGCAGGCTTGCTCAATGGTTTGAGTACTCAATCGTTTACCGATCAAGGTAGTTTCACAGCCTACAGCCCGTGCTGGCGTTGCGGCCATACCACCAAAGGCAATCCGCGCGCTGGTCACAACGTCTTCAGCATCAAGGGTAAGATTAATGGCCGCAAACACCGCAGAAATATCATCGTCGAGACGTTTAGAAATTTTTCTCAAATACAGTGACTGACAGTCCGACAGCGACGGGATAATAATCGAATGAATAAACTCTCCAGGTTGTAACAACGTTTGACGATAGCCGACAAAGAACTCATCTAAAGGAATCTGACGTTGGGTGTTTCCCTGTTGCAGTACCAGCTGTGCGCCCATCGCCAGCAGCATGGGGGCGCAGTCACCTACCGGCGAGGCATTAGCTAGGTTACCGGCGAGGGTGCCCTGATTACGGATCTGTAATGAGGCAAAACGCTCAAAGAAGGTTTTAGTCACCGGTATATATTCACTGAGAAACTCCGCCACCTGATTCAGGCTGGCTCCGGCACCGATCACTAACGATTCACCCTGATGCAGACACTGCTTCAATTCTGTCACCTCTTTCAAGGCGATCAACGTCGAAAAACGCTGATGATTCCGGGTGACTGCCAACATCAAGTCGGTACCACCGGCCACCAGCCGTGCCTCTGGAAACTGGCGATACAGCGCCGCCAGTTGCGGCAATGTTTTCGGTAGATAGCAGACCCGATCCTGGTAGTGCAGTGTTTCAATGTGTTCCGTCACCATCTTCGACAACTGTTGACGGGTATCCTCTTGCCAGTGAATAAACGCATCCGTAATCGTCGTCTGAGAGGTGATCTGTCGAGCAGCATCCAGTATCGGGCGGTAGCCGGTACAACGACACAGATTACCGGCTAGCGCCTGCTCGATTTGATGTTGCGGATGATGAATAGGTTGTTTACTGAGGGCAAACAGTGACATAACAAAGCCTGGGGTACAGAATCCGCACTGTGAGGCATGACTATCAACCATCGCCTGTTGTACCGGATGCAGTTGTTCCCCTTGCTGCAGGTCTTCTACAGTAATCAGTTGTTTGCCCTGCAGCGCACTGACCGGCGTCAGACAGCTATTAACGGTCTGATACTGCAACTCGCCATCGGTCACGGACGCCAATACAACCGTACAGGCCCCGCAGTCACCAGAGGCACAGCCTTCTTTGGTGCCACATTTATGTTTCTCTTCGCGCAAGTAACGGAGAACCGTCATATTCGGATCGATCTCCTCGATACTGATCCGCTGCTGATTAAGCAAAAACTGCATGATGACTCTCCTCTGTGATGCCCTGTTGCCAGACACATTCGCCGTTCACCCAGGTCTGTGCAATATTACGTTCATCTCCGAGGGTCATCAGAACAAATAGTTGCCCGAAGATATCTTTACTGTTGTGATGCCGTAGTGCTTGCAATGGAGTCACCGCCGGATCAATGACAATGAAATCCGCTTCTTTACCTGGGGAAAGGTTACCGATCACTGAGTGCAGATCCAGCGCATGCGCTCCGCCGAGGGTGGCATGATAGAAAGCTTCACAGGCATTCAGTTTATAATTCTGCAATTGCTGCACTTTATAACCATCGCCTAAGGTACGCAGTAGACTAAAGCTGGTTCCTGCCCCAACATCCGTCCCCATACCAACCGGGATATGGTGCGCTTTAGCGGCTGACAGATTAAACAAACCGCTACCGAGAAACAGATTCGACGAGGGGCAAAAAGAGACCGAGGAACCGGTATTATGCAGACACTGCCACTCCTGGTCTTCCAAGTGGATACAATGAGCAAACACGCTGCGTTTACCTGTAAGACGATAATGATCATACACCGCCAAATAACTCTCCTGCTGTGGATAGAGCTGTTTGACCCAAGCAATCTCTTTCTGATTTTCACTCAAGTGGGTCTGCATCCACACATCCGGATAGCGCTGCCGCAGCTCCCCTGCTTTTTCCAGCAGTTGCGGTGAGGAAGTTGGAACAAAGCGCGGAGTAATGGCATAGCCTAAACGCCCCTTACCGTGCCAATGTTCAATCAAGGCTTCCGTCTGTTGTACACTCTGTTGCACCGTTTCTTCTAATCCCGTCGGCACATTACGATCCATCATCACTTTGCCGGCAATCAATCGCATTGCATATTTTTCAGCTTCACCGAACAACGCCTCTACCGACTCCGGGTGTACCGAGCCGAATACCAGCGCAGTGGTAGTACCATGACTGAACAATTGGCGAATGAAAAAGGTCGCCATCTGCCGAGCATAAGCTTCATCACCGTATTTACTCTCGGTAGGAAAGGTATACTGCTCAAGCCATTCCAACAGTTGCTCACCAAAGGCGGCGATCATTTCTGTCTGCGGGTAATGAATATGGGTATCAATCATGCCAGGCATAATGATTTTACCGCGTAAATCCATGACCTCACAGGCGAGTTGCTGTTCTGCCTCAAGGGTCCAAGGTAACAGGTCACGAATTTTCCCGTCCTCAACCACCAGCAGACCGTCTGCAATATATCGAAACTGCTCAGCAATCTGTTCGCTACTGTGCGCCAGATCGTTAAAATCCACCAAGGTGGCGCGGAATGCCTTAAGCGTAGTGTCTGACATTATGGTTCCTTATCGTCACTGCTGTGGTTCAGTAGGCAGATCGTGTGAAGAGCATTAAGTATTGATAACGCTATTGCAAGTAACGTGCCACACAGAAAAACTCATTTAAATTTATTAATATCAATTACTTACAAAGCCCCCTCTATTGAAAACCCAAACCCACCGAGCAACCGTTTGCTTTGCCATTGCAATCGGTTGCTTTTGATAATATTTTGGGGGCGCCAATAAATGCGCACACTTTAGGTGCAAACCCTCGAAAATTAGCACATCTTTAGTGCAACTCTATTCTGAGTGGGCATCCCGCCAAGAACAATGCTATGTTTACTCATACCCCCTGATATAACCCCCCATAGGAAGGTACTGATATGATTATTTTGGTGACAGGCGCAACCGCAGGATTCGGAGAAGAAATTACCTCTCGCTTTATTGATGCGGGCCATAAGGTGATTGCCACCGGGCGCCGTGATGAGCGCCTACAGCAGTTAAAGGATAAGTTTGGTGAAAGTGTTTATCCGCTGAAAATTGATGTTCGCGATCGTGCCGGTATCGAAAAAGCGATCGCCTCTTTACCCGAAGAGTGGCAAGCCATTGATGTGTTAGTGAATAACGCAGGTTTGGCATTAGGCATGGAAGGCGCGCCAAAGGCCAATCTCGATGACTGGGAAACCATGATCGACACCAATACCAAAGGCGTGGTCTTTATGACCCGTACCGTGCTGCCACTGATGGTAAAACGTAATAAAGGCCATGTGATCAATATTGGTTCTACCGCGGGCAGTTGGCCCTATCAAGGCGGTAACGTCTACGGTGCCACCAAGGCATTTGTCCGTCAGTTCAGTCTGAATTTGCGGACAGACCTGCACGGTATGCCACTGCGCGTGACCAACATCGAGCCAGGCCTGGTGGGTGGAACCGAATTTTCGAATATCCGTTTTAAGGGCGATGATGCCAAAGCCAACGCCGTTTATGATGGAGCCCAGCCTCTAAAACCTGAGGATGTCACTGAAGCAGTTTATTGGGTGGCCACCCTGCCTGCCCACGTCAATGTGAATACCCTAGAGCTGATGCCTGTCTGCCAAACTTACGCAGGATTAAAAGTCGATAAGGTCTGATTAGGGCGACAGAGTACTGTTCTGTAAGGTGGCATAGGGAAGTAGCCGCCTGTTTCGGACAAATGTTATACTTTCGGGTGGCAGGGGTCCCTGCCGGTTTGTCTGGCTGCGTCAATAAGGAAATTACGATGAGAACAGCATTAAAAAGGTTACCGGTAGTCATGGGCATGGCACTGTCTGTTAGCCTTTTCTCCCTGGCCCCTCAAGCCAGTGCCACCACCCGCTACCTCAGCATTGATAACGGCGACAATGCCCTGACCCGTGAACAGGCCAGAGAGCAAAAAGAACAGTGGGATGATACCCGCGCCCTGCGCCGTCAAAAGAATCAGCGTGCCGGAAAAGAGTTTGATAAAGCCGACCGCGCGTATGATGCCCAAGATAAGTGTATGCAGAGTGAAAATCTGAACGCTTACTGGGAACCACAGACCAGACGTTGTCTGGACCGTCAGACAGGTCGTCCGGTTAAGCCTTAACTCACCCGATATTGCGGGTCTTTCAAAAAAGAGTCGATTATGAAATCTAAATATCTTGTTGCTGTCGCATTGCTGGCTGCCTGTCCATTACTGGCTCAGGCTTCTTGTGATTCGGTGAAAGCCGATATCAGTAAAAAAATCGTCGCTAACGGTGTACCGGAATCTGGTTTTAGCTTAGACATCGTGCCGAGTGACCAAGCTTTTCAGGCCGGTGGTCTGGTTGTTGGTCATTGCCAGAACGATACTCAGAAAATCGTTTACAAGCGTCTGAGTAATGACGACGCTGGCAGCAGTGCCGCCGCCTCAGCCAGCCAGTAATCGCTGGACAGGAACAGCGACCTGCTGTTCCTGTTTTCGCTAGGCCGTGGTGAGAGGACTTTGTAGACGACTGAGATCAAGATAACGAGTGAGATCGCGCTGTTCAGCCCTAGGAAGATAAGGGATTTCTCCGAGTAACGGCGCCGGCAGCTGTTTTCCCAGTACACTAATTATACTGGCATATTCTGCCAAGCCAGGATTGATACGATTCGCTATCCAGCCACATAGCGGCAAACCATCACCAAGGATCGCTTCCGCGGTTAACAATGCATGATTGATACAGCCCAGTTTAATACCTACTACTAAGATCACCGGTAACTTTTCGCTTATCACCCAATCGGAGAGTGGTCGTTCATTGTTCATTAAACAACGCCAGCCGCCAGTCCCTTCGATAACAACTTGCTCAGCAGAGCCACTGAGGGCTGATAAGCCCTGACTCAAGGTCGCGTAATCCACTCTGCATCCCGGACTGGTACTGATTTCATCCCCTTCGAGAGCAAAGGGGTTAATGGCTGGATAGGCTAATGTCAGTGCAGACGCTTGTTGTAACAATAGGGCGTCGCCATTACGCATCCCCTCCTCTGTCTGGCGGGCATTTTTAGCAACCGGTTTATAACCGACACAACAGATCCCCGCCGCTGCTGCCACCTGCATCAGCGCCAATGAGACCACTGTCTTCCCCACGGCAGTATCAGTTCCAGTAATAAAGACTTTGTTCACGTCAGCTCCCTGGATCAATCCTTACGATTGTTCAGTGATTTATTGGTAAAAAGCATTGTAGGAGAGCTGCTAGGTGCATTAATTGCGTTAACGCAAGTTTATCGCTGCTAGCCCTGAAAAGATGCGTTAACAGCCGCCCATTATGCAGGGCATCTTTGACCAGTACAGTGGCAGCGTTGATGAAACCAAGACTAAAGAAAGAGTTGTAGCACTTCTGTTAACACCGTACAGAATATTTCTGCTGAAGGGTTCAGCGGTGAATTAATTAACAAAAATTCACTGTTGAGCGTTGAGCAGCGCCACCAGACTAGCCTGCGCAGCGATAAGCCCTGTAGCCGGATGCCCCGGCCCCCAACGATTTCAGCCTTAGCATCACAGACAGGACCTGCATTTTTTAGCACACGAGTACTTTTAGTGACACTGGCCAGTGCCAAAAGTGCCAACTCAGAAAGAGCAATACGGAACACCGGCCCACAGGTATCACTTAGCCGGTAGACTCACCCTATATGGGTCGGTCGGATATCGTCAACATGTCCTGCCGTGTTTTGCCACCGCACAACGTTCCCGTTAAGCCAGTCAATGTGCTAAAGATACGGGGGATTGTGCGACAAGCTGTCACGGAGTAGTCAGCCGAACAGAGGAAGTGTGAGTGATTTCACGGAACCATGGTGTTCAGTGTAGCGAAGACATCAATTCCAGCATGTGCTGCAACGGGGCCGTTATCTGACGTTGTGCTGACCACACCAGCCAAAGTTCTGAACGGGCATCGGCTTCACTCAGTTCCAGCCATACCACTTCACTGAGCCGTGCACGGCGGAACGAGGAAGGGAGTATCGACACACCGAGACCAGTTGCCACCAGCCCGAGAATGGCCATTGCATCCCCGACTTCCAAGGTAATGTCCGGTGTGATCTGGTAGCGTTGTAATAACCCAAGTATTTCACTGTACAGAGCGGTCCCCCCCTGGTGGTCAAAGAAGATAAAGGGTTCCTCGCGTAACTGGCGCAGAGAAATACGCCGACTGCCCGCCAGAGGATGATCTTTATGCACCACCGCACACATCGCTTCTTCCTGTAATAAACGGTATTGTAGATCATCGGGTAGTGGCGTATTACGCATTATCGCCAAATCCATCTTTCCTTCCTGTAAGGGGGTCAGTAAATGACGACTATTGCGATCCTGTAGGTGCAGGTGAACATCCGGATAACGACGACGAAACTGATAGACCACGTCAGGGATTTTTTTAATAAGTGGCGCGGAGGAGGTAAATCCAATCCGCAATTCACCGCTGTCCCCGTAATGGAGACGTGAAGCGCGCTCACTGGCCTGATCAACCTGCAATAAAATCCCACGGGCATCTTTAAGAAATTGTTCCCCAGCACAGGTCAACTCAACACGGCGGTTATTACGCACAAACAAGCGGGCATCTACCGCCTCTTCCAATTGACGGATCTGCTGGCTCAGCGGCGGTTGTGAGATATTCAGTCGTAGTGCTGCACGGCCAAAATGAAGCTCTTCGGCCACAGCAATAAAATAACGCAGGTGCCTTAACTCAAGATTCATATTTAAATTATCTTATTTGAGATTATTAATATATTAGACAACTTATTGGCGGTTTCCTAGAGTATCAACAACTGAATAACAGAGGAAAACCCATGAACAGCAGCACCCGGGCGACCACACTTCCGATTGCGGAAGAAGAGAGTCCTGACCAACGCCGCAGCCGATCTCCCTATATCACCCGCGGCACCCGTACTTTCCTTCAGGTCACCCTCGCCCTCTTCTCCGCCGGCCTTGCCACCTTCGCCCAGCTCTATTGTGTACAACCTATCTTACCCATGTTGTCACACCAGTTCGATGTCACCCCTGCTATGAGCAGTGTTTCTCTGTCTATCTCTACCGCTTGTATGGCGATTGGTTTACTGATCACCGGCCCCATATCCGATGCCATCGGTAGAAAGCCAATGATGGTTGGCGCACTATTGCTGGCAGCGGCCTGTACCGTTGCCTCAGCCATGATGACTAGTTGGGGAGGAATACTAGTTATGCGCGCCTTACTAGGTTTCTCCCTCAGTGGTCTGGCCGCGGTGGCTATGACCTACCTCAGTGAAGAGATGCATCCCGGTGTGCTGGCATTTTCTATGGGGCTGTATATCAGCGGTAACTCGATTGGTGGCATGAGTGGTCGTCTGCTGACTGGGGTGATCACCGACCTTTCCAGCTGGCGGGTCGCGTTGATGAGCATCGGCTGCTGCGCCTTGGCGGCGGCGTTTATGTTCTGGAAAATCTTACCGGCGTCCCGCCACTTCCGTCCAGTGCCACTGCGCCCTAAAGCACTACTGATTAATTTCCGTCTACATTTCCGTGATAAAGGTCTGCCGTTGCTGTTCATTATCGGTTTCCTAGTGATGGGGGCGTTTGTCACACTGTTCAACTATATCGGCTACCGCTTACTACACGGTCCGTATAATATGAGTCAGGCCACCGTCGGTCTTATCTCAGTGGTCTATCTGGCTGGCTCATGGAGTTCGCCAAAAGCGGGTGCCCTGAGTGCACGATACGGACGCGGACCGGTATTTCTCTTCTCTACGGGGATGATGCTGGCTGGCGTAGTGTTATCACTGTTTGCCTCAGTGTGGTTAATCTTACCGGGCTTACTGATGTTTACTGGGGGCTTCTTTGCCGCACACTCAATTGCCAGCAGCTGGATTGGTCTCCGCGCTCGCCGTGCCAAAGGTCAGGCTTCCTCCATGTATCTGTTCTGTTATTACGGCGGCTCCAGCATCGCCGGCACCTCAGGGGGCATTTTCTGGAAAAATTACGGCTGGCCAGGGGTTGCTGGTTTTATCGCCGTGTTATTACTGTTAGCCCTGGCTGTCGGCTATAAACTGATGACTCGATTGAAACAAGCCAACGCCTAATCCTTAGGGTGAGCCTGTCATGGGCTCATCCTCACCTCTCCTATGACGCAGAAAATACCGTCAGCCTGCTGGGAGACTTCCCTATTTTGTTCTCCCAAGCCCCTCAATACAGAATATGCTATCGACAGTGCTAACTCCCACAAAATAACGCGCGATTTTCCGTGTAATAAAGAGAATTAAAGGTTTAATCCGCCCTGCAAAATCGTACAATTGTTCTATAGTGTGATGTAGATCACTTAAAACTGACTAAGGTAAATGATTCACTTATGACAGCAGATTCACCAGAACTGCAGGAAAACAGCCTGCATGCCCCGCATGTTTCCCGCAAGGTCGCTTGGTTGCGGGTATTACTTATGGCTATTGCTGCCTTTATTTTTAATACCACAGAATTTGTCCCTGTTGGGTTGTTATCCGACATTGCCAGCAGCTTTGATATGAAGACCGCAGACGTCGGTATTATGCTGACTATTTATGCTTGGTGTGTGGCTCTGCTGTCGCTGCCACTGATGCTGCTGACGAGAAATATTGAACGGCGCATGCTGCTGGTCGTCTTGTTGGTGATCTTCATCGCCAGTCATATTCTGTCGGCGATGGCTTGGAACTTTAATACACTATTGGTTTCTAGGATCGGTATTGCTATCACCCATGCGGTGTTCTGGTCGATTAATGCGTCGCTTGCGATCCGTATTGCGCCACCAGGCAAACGTACCCAAGCCCTCAGTATGATTGCCACCGGTACTGCGCTGGCAATGGTTCTCGGCGTACCACTGGGACGTATCATCGGTCAGACCATGGGTTGGAGAACCACCTTCGGTATTATCGCTGTGGCCTCGTTTGTGATGATGTTGATGCTTGCAAAACTGCTGCCGAAACTGCCAAGTGAACACTCAGGCTCGCTGAAAAGCTTGCCGGAGCTATTCCGCCGTCCAGCGCTGGTCAGTATTTATCTGTTGGTCACCCTGGTGGTCACCGCACACTACACGGCTTATAGCTATATCGAACCCTTTATGCAGCAGATTGGTCATGTGGATGAGAACTTCACCACCCTGTTACTGCTGCTATTCGGCGGTGCGGGCATCCTTGGTAGTGTACTGTTCAGCGCCATTGGTAAACGTCTGCCATCAGCCCTACTAGCCGGTGCTATTTTCCTTATCACCCTCTGTATGGGCCTGCTGTGGTTGGCTGCCACTCATCCGCTGGAAATCAGCGTACTCTGTATTGTCTGGGGTATCGCCATGATGTCGATTAACCTAGCGATGCAGGTTCGGGTACTGTCACTGGCACCGGATGCCACCGATGTTGCCATGTCTCTGATGTCTGGGATCTACAATATCGGTATCGGTGCTGGAGCGTTGATCGGTAATCAGGTCAGCAGTCATGCCGGAATGACCTGGGTAGGTTATGTCGGTGCCGCATTCGGACTGATAAGCCTGTTGTGGTGTCTGTTCAGCTTGAAACGTTATCCGCAATTACGCTCTAACCTCTAATTTGTCCACTGCTGAATGCGAGAGCTAAACACCCCTGCTAACACAGGGGTGTTTTTTTGTTCGTCGATCACCCCAACTCGTTTTTCCTGCTGCGAGTCATTCTCGCCTCAGCGCTGACCGGCTCGGCCACCGTGGAGTTCTCGTGTGCGATCGCGCTGGGCTTCACTTTTCGACAGCGCCACATAGAGCGCACCCGAGCCACCGTTTTTCCGAGCAGCCACGCAAAAAGTAGCCACCTCCTCCAATTGTGATAACCAATTCACGAGGTAACTGCGGCGGACATTCGCCGGACCATCAGCCTCCCGAGGCTTACCATGAACGATCAGTACATTTCGTCCGCCGCGCCGCTGCACTTCCGCCAAGAACACCAGCAGCGCATGACGGGTTTGCTCCGGCGTCAAGTGAAGCACTGATAAGCTACCGTCTAGCCGGTATCCACCACGCCGCAGCTTTTCCATTACGCCTGGCTGGACTCCGTGGCGACGAAATAACGGACTTTCGTCTGTATCAAGCAGCACCAGCGGGTCAAGCGGTAAACGTTGCTCCTCAGAGGAACGCGGTTGCGGACATTTTCGGCTCCGCGGTGGCTGATAAGGTTGCTGAGTTTGTTTAAGCGGGCTGACATCGTTCATCGCCGTTAAAAACAGCGCGTGGTCATCGGAATCGGTCATCGGGCTTTACTCCGGATTTATCTTTCTGTAAAACAATTCGTCGTCCTTTGTCAGCAGCAAAAGAGAATACTTTCACTTTCAGTGACGCTGGATAGTCGTTATCGGCTAAAATCCTCAACTTAGGAAAAGGTTAGCGCCACTGTCCTCAATGCTAGTCAGATAACTAACATGATGAAATTCTGACACATTTACAAATATATTTTAAAATTTAAAAATATTTAGATAGCATTCGGTGGCATAACCTGTTTTTTTTCGCGAAAAATGTTAAAATTATGGTCAGTTAATCACTACCGGAACTGAATGTATGATTCCAGAAAAAAGGGTTATTCGACGGGTACAATCAGGCGGTTGCGCGATCCATTGTCAGGATTGTAGCATCAACCAATTATGTATCCCCTTTACCCTCAATGAGCATGAGCTAGACCAGCTTGATAACATCATTGAGCGTAAAAAACCGATTCAGAAAGGCCAGTCGCTTTTCCAGGCCGGTGACCAGTTAAAATCTCTGTATGCCATTCGTTCCGGTACCCTTA
>Ga0157364_1001642_pt1 | contig 19417 bp, 16 predicted proteins | sample AttsexASBM2_FD_111476 | JGI IMG/M metagenome (GOLD analysis project Ga0157364, IMG submission 111476) | Fungus gardens microbial communities from leaf cutter ant in Ribeirão Preto, State of São Paulo, Brazil - Atta sexdens ASBM2 | ecosystem: Host-associated > Fungi > Mycelium > Unclassified ...
ATTTTTATGATAATTATTTGTTTCATCAAAATAATTAAAACTAAAATGAAAATTTCATAATTTTTTTTGGGAATAAAAAACTAGATAAAGATAAATCAGACAAGCACTTAATGCATTTTTATAATATATATATATATATATGTATATATATATATATATATATATATATATATATATATATATTTATCTATAAATATACATCCTGTATATACATATATAATATCAACTTTCTTTTTGACACACACACACGCGCGTGCATACACGCATGTATGCACACACATGTACATATACATACATGGACGCGTACACATATACACGCATCTAATTCTAGTGATGTCTAGATTATAAATGATGCATCTGTCTTTTTCAGATACCTTTGATGGCTTTGATACTTGGGTACTGGAAAGCAAAATAGTAAATCATATGACTGGTAATTTAGGGCGCAAGAGCAGGGTCAGTATATTTGCCATAACTGGAAATGGAAATGGTGTGGCTGGATTTGCACTAACGAAAGCACCTATACAGAAAGCAGCGATAAAAATGGCTAAGAATAAGGCGGGTCAAAGATTGATGTATATTTCTAGATGCAAGGAGCATACTGGTAAAAATAATATGGTTATGTGAAACTTGTATTTCATTTATCCTTTCTTTCTAATGTCACGTTTTGTGTGACTTTGTTTCAGTATTACATGATTTTGTTACACAATTTGGAAACACAAAGATATATGTAAAGAAAATGCATGAAGGATACGGACTTGTCTGCCATCGTGCGATAAAAGCATGTTGCGAAGCGATTGGTATAAAAGATATGTATGCCAAAATAGAAGGTTCTATAAATTTACAGCATATTATAAAAGCTTTCTTTATTGGTTTATTGCAACAGGTATGTATCTCACAGGGTATCAAATCTCTTGATTCAATGATGCGAGAGAGTTTGCGGATTATTATAATTCATAGCTAGTACTAATGTTTCATGAATCTTGCCGCTCACTTTATCAGTAAGGAATATTCTGATAATGAGCTGCTCTTCTGGAAAATCTCCTTTATGTAAATGCTGTTTATATAAAAGAATATATACTGAGAAGAGGGAGGAGGGAGGGGGTAAAGTAAATGGGCGCTTCCTCTTAATATATCATCAAGCGCATTTTCTCTTTAATTTGTTAGATAGATATATCAGAAGTTGTCAATCTCAAAGCGAGCAGATTATTTTTATATTTAAAAACTTTTTCATAATCTTTAAATTATGAATAATTAATGAATTTTAAATTTATTTAATCAGATGAAAATGTACAAACGTGTACATATGACACAACTTAGTCCTTATATATTGTTAATTTTAAATGGAGTTTATTGATTTTTTATTAATTATGCGTTACAAAATGCATGATGAGCGAAAAGCCATTTATCAAAAAAAGTCTGTTGTATGTCCTAAATTAATCCGACAATCAACAAGAAATTTTTTTTTACAGAAATCGTATCAACAACTAGCGGACGAAAAACAATTGCACGTAGTTGAGTTTAAATCAGAAAACGGAAATTATCCAGAAGTAGTCGCTTCGCCATCGAAAGTTAGAAAGTCAGAAGAAGTGAAGTCGCATGAGATTCTCGATTTTACTCAATACGTTTTGGGTGGCAAAGTAATATTGCAAAAAAAGAAATATCCTCCATTTTATACTAAACATCCATTGTACAAAACAAAATTGGTAAAATTGGAACGATTGAGGAACTTTGATGAAACGAGGATAAAATTAATGGCAGAATACGGAGCATTGCATAGTTTTCTGACTGAAAAGTATCCGGAGGCAAAGCTGCGTCCTAAGCCAAAGCGAAGCGAGAACAATGAAACGGAAGAATAGAGAGTGTATCTGATTGTTATGTTCTATGTATGAATGCTTAAAATAAAGTCTTTATAAGATTATGTTCTTATATTGAAGTATGCACATTTAAATATTCAGATTTTTACTTCAACGGTGCATGCTTTATGAGTTTATGTGTGAAAGATTAAAGATAAATGTATGATAATTTTTTAATAAATTTTAAATGGCTGTAGGAAAAACAGCTTTACAATTGTTATTTCCGATACAATAGATTTTTAAGCCTTAAGCCATAAGGAATGGACGAATCACAATCAATTATTCTCCTCCCCATTATTTGATTGTAATTAGTCAATTTCTTAAGGCTTAAGACATCATTGTAGATCTGGATTTATTCGTTCGCAGTATTTCGTGGGAGAGTTCTGACAGCGCACAATTGGTTAATTAAAATAAAATATTCTCATTGGTAAAACAGTGAAAAATTACTAGGTACTGGCCAATGTGAGCGAATTCAGGCTGGCGTCCCATGAGCAGAAATTTACAGCGAAACGGAACAGCGCGACTAATCACAATTCTGCTTTTTTTTTGCGATTGTGATTGGTCTAGTTCCGTTGTAAGTTTCCGTTTATTGGACGCCAGCCTGAAATACAGTTTAGTGCAATATGAACCTTAAGTCTGTTTTCTGTGGCTGAACTAGGCTGAACTAGACTGTGAAGTCTTGTTACAAATGCTTTGAAATATTTGATGGACCAATTAGAAAAAAGAATTTTACAAACTAACCAATTAAAAACACTTCAAAACGTTTGTAGCTTCGCGTTGACTCCTAGTGTACACTTTTGGAACTTAAAGTGAGATAGATATACGTTTGATATTTGTTGAAAGGGAGAAAGAGTGTTCTAGAAGAGTAGTCTAGTGCAGGAATAAAAATAGATCTTTTGAAGTAGTATGTTCATGCGGCATGCGGTTATGCGCATGTGGAACACGTGGACACTGATAGGTTAGGTAGCGATTTGTTTGACTACACGTGGACAGTCTCTTCGCAAGTTTGAAAAGTTGGAAATAGATCCAAGTGAGAGAACGAAAAGCAGGATAGAAGGAAAAGATGGGCAAGTTAGCGCCTCGTTTAGCAAGTAGAAAGAACGCGAAGCGATGGGCGAAAGGCCAGAGTTCGAGTTCCAACCCAGTTACCACGAAACATCGCGAGCAAGCGACTGGCATGTTTTTCAAAAATTTTTCCGGCACGCCAGGCATCACGAAGGAGGATCTATGGAAGCACGATGCTATCCAAGGTATTCAGCCACAATTCGCCAAGCTCGACATAGATGAGGATCAGCTCGAGGAAAGTTCCGTATACAAGACAGCTAATACATACGACACGTTCGCCACTAATTACAGCAATTGTTCCAACCTTTCATTCGACAAGTTCCTTAGTCATTTTCAATCGAGCTCAATTGTACACAAGGAGATGCTAGCAGTGCTGGCAGCCATAACCGAGATTATCAAGCAGAACGGTGGCAACGAAAGCTCGACAGAATACTTTGCTGCATTAATGAGCACTTTAGAGGCAGTGGAGGATGACACCTCTGTAGCAGCCACGCTGTCTCTACTCGGAATGTGTCTGAGAACGGTACCCAAAAATATATTAAATTTGCAGTTTGGCCTGACAAGTCAGGCTCTTCTTCGGATTCTACAACAGTATGTCGATAGTGAGAACCATCTCATTCTGCGACATTGCATAGGCTGTCTTTCAGTGTTATTGAGAGCGCAGGAAGTTGCAGTTTGGATGAATTCCTCGACAATGCAAGTACTGGACGCTATGTTGTCATTTATCACTCACGCCAAGCCGAAGATACGCAAGTCTGCCCAGCATGGAATATGTGCTATTTTGAAGGATAGCGACATAATGAAGAGCGAGAAGCCACCGACTCATCATCCAGCTGCAGAAAAAGTCGCGAAGCACTGTCTTAAGCAACTCAACGATTGCAAGCAAGGATCATCGCTAGAGATAACCACTATACTGCATGTTCTTACATTGTTGAAGGATATAATGCATCAGCTACCAGAGTCGCGCGTAAAGACGATCTGTGAACGTCTGCTGGAGATCATGACTTTGAACAATGTACTGATAACGTCGTGCTGCTTACAAACCTTGCATGGATTATTCGTCATGAGGCCGTCGGAAGCAACATTACCTTTCTCGCGAAATGCAAATATCATTAAAGCCCTTTATGACTATCAACCATCTGTGAATGACACACAGCCAACTTTAGCGTGGTTGGCTGTCATGCAGGAGGCTCACTGCAACCTGGTGATACACCTGACCTTATCAAGAGTCTCTTCCGACGTCTTTTCGACATTCTATTACGTTATACCGGAAATGCTCAACAGATGCGTTGAGCTCTTGTTATCAAATAAGATAGAGATTGTCAATGGTGCGTCACACACTGTCAAAATCATTCTGCAGGAGTGCGTAGCGCCTCTTTGCGAAAATGAGGAGCGAATAGGCAAGTACGAACCCATTGTGAGGCGCGTAGTCGAAATAATGCACAAGACCCTGAGCTATCAATATATCGGTGCCTGGGGCCATGTTCTTCATCTTATAGCCGTGCTCTTCCAAGTTATCGGCAAGCTGAAGTTCCAGGAACTCGGCAACGTTGTCAAGACCCTGGGAAATTTGCGAGATTCCCACGATTTTGCACACAACCGTGACGCGGAGTACGCCATTGGAGCAGCGATCCGAGCTATGGGACCTCGAGTAGTGTTGGACATCCTCCCTCTTCGAATTGACGAAAACACGATCAATCTCAAACGGAGTTGGATGATTCCGCTATTGAAAGACTGCATAACTAGTGGCACCATTGCCTTCTTCAAGGATGTCCTACTGCCACTCGCTCTACGGTGCGAGGAGAAAGTTAAGGGATCTCTCGCAGATAGGAAGATGTATGAGTGCTTAGTAACGCAAATCTGGTCAATTTTGCCGAGTCTGTGCAATGACGCAAGTGACGTAAAGGATAACTTTAAATTTATTGCCAAGTTGTTAGGTGCAGCTATCAGCGACCGGAGAGACCTGAGACCATCTGCGATGGCGGCTTTGAGAAAACTGATCATCAAAGCGACTACCGAACAGGACAACACTGATGATATCGCTGAACTCGCTCGCTTTGCCAAGAATTATCTACCGATTCTTTTCAATCTGTATACAACAAAACCAAACGGCACGGACGAGGAAGGAGCGCGTCTCGCTGCATTCGACACGATGAAGATTTACATGACGATTGTGAGCAGCGATTTAGCAAACGAGCTGTTCGATCGTGCGCAAAGCAAGCTCGAAGAGCCCGGTGCGGATGACTTCTTCAAAGAAAGCGTTTACGATCTGATGAGAGCGTTGATTGGCTATACGGATGTTGATAGATTGAGCAAGTACTATGATAGATGCGTGCCGGTCCTCAAAGATGATACCAAACGGAAAGAGCAGAAGAAAGCTTATCGTTTCCTTGAGGAGATATGCGGTAGCGAAAGAGAGGTTTGCAAACAGTTTCTGCACCAACAGCGACGTCAGATTCAAAACACACTGATATCGTCGGCAATTAGCGTGATAAAGACGAGCAGAGGAGCGCGTCTGCGATGTCTGGCGCATCTCGTCAGAATACATCCGCAGCTCGAGAAGACCAAGTTCCTCGAGGCCATCGTGCCGGAAGCTGTGCTCTGTGTTAAAGATATCAACGAGAGGTGTCGTGAGGCAGCGTATCAGCTGCTCAATATAATTGCTGAAAGATTTCTCAATAATTCCGAATATCTCAAGGACTACGTGGATATGCTAATGGTAGGCTTGGGCGGTGAACAAACATACGTTAGCGCTAGTCTCCTTGCTCTCGCGTCCATCACTTATCATCATAATGGTTTTCTGGGTACGGACATCGTCAGTGAGATCTTGGCACATGCTTGCACAATTCTCACGAGTCCCACGAGAGAGATAGTCGAGTCCGCGTTGTCCTACGTGAAGGTATACATCAACGTGACACCATCTGTCGTGATGGCACCAACATTGTCACGGATAGTCAAGGCCTTGTCGGGAATGAGCGAAGATTGTAAGCGTCACTTTCGACAAAAAGTACGAGACATCTTTACTAAAGTGATAAGGAAGTATGGCATAGGGTCAATATCGAGTATGGTACCAACTTCGGACGTCGTCCTGCACAAGAGACTGAAAAATATCAGTAAGATAGAGAATGCAAAGAAGAAAAAACGAGAACTCGAAAGAACGAAGAAGTTACAGGAACGGAATAGCGACGAGGAATTTGATGTCAAAAGAAGACCTAAAAGTGTAGAGGAGATATTGGCTGATAGCGATGAGGAGTTTGAAATCACGGAAAACGAACTAGAAAAGAAGAGAAACAAAAAAAGAACGCCGAGAAAGGACACTTGGATTCAGGAGAGTGAAGATAATATAGTCGATCTTGCAGATCCCGCAGCTGCTAGAAACATTACAAGTTGGTCACTCAATTTTTTTTCTCTGAACTCGTTTTTCTTTGATTGAAAGAAGTCAAATTTTTAAAATTTTAATCTGTCGATTAAGAGTTGATTTTGAATTTCTATATACAATATATTGTTTCTATATCCTTTGTTTGACAACACTAGAAAACAAAACTAGACAGACAAAACTAGAAAGAAATCAAGAATAAAACTTATTTAAAAACTCCTAATTAATGTTAATATTTTGCTGTAATCAATCTCATCTTGTACGCTTTAGCTACACAACCAGGTGTACCGAATCCGAAGATTCCAATAAGGAAAACAAAGAATCGTGGCTTTGCGACTGCACCCGATGGTCGTCTCATTATTAGGGATGATAATGAGAGGGATAGCGATATAGAAGAAAGGAATAAGAAGAAGAGAAAGACTTCTTTCCTTCAGAGTGATTCAGAAGATGATTACGGTAAATGTTTTGTAATAATTACTTTGTTTAGACATAGAAAAAAGTTTATGTACTGAGAGATAATATTTCTATTTTCTCTAGTCGAGGATGACATTTCGGTAGTGACCACAAAGACTGCTGGCAAAAAACGTAAATGTAGCGAGAGTGCGGTGGACGTGATGAGCTTGAAGAGTCAGTCAACGTCGAAATATCAAGGTAAATTTACAAATTTTTTCATTAAAGAAAAGTGTCTTTTTTTTATTTTGTACAAGTAAAAATCTTTAAAGACAGTTGTAAAAAATTTAAGATATGTTTAACAAATGTGATATATGAAAAATTTATTGAACTCGCGATTAAGCGATTTCTATATAATAGCGTCGGTAATTACAATTAATATTGTAATGATAATAGAAAACATATCCTTATAATGATTATTGTAATAAATGATTTGTTACGCCAGCTAATAATATTTTGTATCAACTTTTTGCATTTCTCCTTAATTTCAGCTGGAGGCTCAGGTATTCATCGATCGTTAAAAATGAGAAAAGTAGACAGTGAACCCGGTTCCGAGTATCGTGCGATAAAAGCTAGAGGAGATATTAAGAAAAAGGGTAAACCAGACCCCTATGCATATGTACCCTTGACGAGGTCGATATTGAATAAAAGGTCAATAATAAATATTTTAATTCATCTGTTGTATATATTTTACATTTTCCATTTATTGATATATTAAATTGAATTCGCATTTTACAGAAAGAAGAAGAAGAACGTGGGAAAATTCCAGAGCATTGTTTCTGGAGCGAGAAAGGGCGCCCGCACAGGTATGCGGAATAAACGAAGGAAGCGTTAAATACGGGTAATCGTCCTAATTGTTAATCATAATATTATTTAACTATATATATTATAATTATATATTATATAATTAATTATTATTATCAAATATATTTAAACGTAATTATGCTCAATGGCTTTATTTAGATATATATGTGAACACGAAAGAATTAACATACCTTTAATCGTAATCCTTTGCCATTGTTGTTCTTAATGCTCCAATTATACACAAAGGACACAGAATTTCTGGTTCAGGTGTGCGAGATAACATATTTCCTAAATACTGCGACGTACATGGAAGAATCAAAGATGGAGATGTTAGTAATTCTGTTTCCAACGACGGGATAATGTCTGCTTCGTATTGAGAGATTGGAAAGTGATGTCCGCAAGTAAATATCATATTATCTTCTTCCGTTGTAAGCAAGTGATTTACAGCATCCGAGTCCTGTTTTAATTTAACGTTAAAAAGTTAAGTAAAATACGATGCAAATTTAACCTATGCATATTCCTTTCCATTCAACTATTGAATATCAACTATATAATTATTGTAATAAGCTCTCTCTCTCTCTCTCGCTCATTCACTCACTCACTCACTCACTCACTCACTTACTCACTTACTCACACAGATTATCATCTTAGAAAAATGTTACCTTGATATGTGCAAATAATTTGGAATCTTCCATTTCGGAAAGTATTGTATTGACGGTTCCTTCCATCATTTCTTCTGGATTATTATTTCCATTTACACCTGGATATCCATTTAAAGGTGCTCCGTAACTGTCCGCCGTTAAAGAGGAGAAAATTTTAATATATTCCGGCATAATGTCATCTGAAATATAACAATTTCATTATTATGCTAATCTATTATCTTTCAAAAGTAATTTGAAAGATAAAAAATATCAAGCTAACAACCTTCATCGATATGTTGCATTAACAATGATAATACTTGAAGACAGAATTTAATTGAGAATAAATTATTTGCGCACCAATCCTTTTCTTCATCACCGTATTTACTTATATTTAAATATCTTTCTATCACATCCTCACTGTGAAAACGATAATGAATTAAAAATATGAAGATGTTCGTTATTGATTTGTCTCATCTCATTTTAATTGATACCATTAGGGATTCCCAAACTGTCCATATTTTTTCTGCAGTTTAGATCATAATTTTATAGTACATAATAAATTGCATATTTTACATTTTCTGGCTCTATTTTAGGAAGATGCTTAATATTACAATTAAATAATTCGAATTTTTGACGAATCTTGAAATCCCTCTGCATCTTTAAATATATCACATTCCAAACAAGATATTTAATAACAAAAACATAAGCTATTTAAGGTATAAAATTACAGTAAGGTGTTATTTACCAAAAAAGTAATAATCCAAGAGGATAATAAATGATATGTATATGTTCGAGAAAAATATTCTCCAAACACTGTATCGGTAATTTATGCTCAATCCAAAAACTAATTGCACTTTGCAATATTTCACATTTCACAGTATTTGATTCATTATTGATACTTTTCAAATAAAACCTTAATGCTTTCATTGTTTCATTAATTATGTAATTCTTTTGAGAATGAGAGAACATTTTGTCCGACAATATAGTCTTCTCTTTATTTTCATCGTACCGATTGTCATTGACAATTAACATTGATTTCGTATAAATCGAACGAGTTGTATTTTGCACAGAATTACAAGTGACGTTTTTATGTTGCAAAAGCAAATCGTTTTCATTAAAAATAAAATCTTTAATCCATTTCTGTTCATCTTCGTTAGAGTTATATTCGATGTTGGAGTGATCTGCATTAACGTTCGAGGAATTATCCTTTTTTCGAGTTTTGTATAATTCTTCTAAACCACCTTGACAGTCGAAAGAATTTAATTCTTGTGCTAGTGTTTGCAAATTATTCAATGATCTACTTGTGGAAATTTTCGTCCAGCTTTGAGCAACGCTGTTTTCTAAGGATTCTATGAGATTCTTCTCCGCTTGTGTATTAAATAATTCAGTATTTTTTTTGATATTTCGGGATGATACAGAATCTCTCATCACATCTACATGATTTTGTGAATTAATTTGAATTGTGGATTCTGTTGTTTTATGTGAAATTTCCGAATAATTTTTGGACTGAAGATTCAATTTATGTAACATCTTCAACTGATAAGTGAAAGCAGCCAAAACATTATTTTCTAATGTTGCTATTTTAGAACAAGCTTGATAATTCTCTAATTCAATACACTGCAACAGAAAAAGATCTTTCTTAGTTTTAATAACAATTGTGTTATATTTTGTTTTAAATTGAAATTCAAATATTCAATTTAATATATTTGACTACAAAATTTATGTTGCATATCATTTTGCAAAAAAAAAACTTTATTCTCACGTTGCGTTCTTCTCAGTGGAAGAAATGGATACAAATTTATTTTTATTTAAAACATCCTTCTTCGAAGGAAGAAACATAATTTACGCAAGATATTAATTTGACTATAATAATTGATTGAGTAAAATGATGTTTTCTTTTTTTCTTCTAATTATTATGTCACACTTTTCTTATTAATAATCAGATAAAGCAATGAACTAACCTTTTTCATAATATTGGCGGAATTATATAAACTGTAGAAATATTCCAAAACGTAATGAAGCGTTAATTCTCCAGGTGATTTTTCGATAACGCTTAAAGGATAGACAAGTCCGGCGAGAGAAAATACATCATTAGAGCGATAAGATATCACTGGCGTAGAAATACCAGGTACTTGACTAGGAACATCCAAAGCTACGTGCAACGCATTAGGGAGTCGTACTATTCGCTTCGAAGATTTCAGTAATACGAGTTTATCATCGGCATCTCGTGCATCTTTCGCAGGAATGCGACCCAATTGCGCTCTACTATTATTGCCCCAAGCTAATACCGTACCTCCTAAAGAAATTGTATAATTTTTATAGTGCAACATTTGTTTCTTTTCAAAAACCGTATATATTTATTAAAAATCATGTACTGTATATTGTGTAAGAGAAAAGAGAGAGAATGTAAAAAGTTAGAATATAAAAAGATTCAATTACATATATAATTACATGTATGTGTGTTTTAAATAGATAGGAATATCATATCAAATAATTAAATTAGATTAAATTTAAGAAATTCAAAACGAATTATGTGACAAATGTCTTGGCATTAAGATAAATAATTTAATTAGCGAATATGTATATCTTGCTTCTTTGTAACCTGATTGTATCGTGACTGTATAATCATATCCACAAGCAACGCCAACAGCATTAATTACAGGATTGGTTCTCTCTGTATTTATGCTAGCATTTTCTACGTATATCGACGAATCACTGATATTCCCATTGTTCTCAGGCACATTTCCATTATTTGCCAGTGAATAATTCGATTTGGTGTCAGTGTCCAAGTCCCGTTGATTTTGTATTCTTTTAAAATCATTATGTCTAGGAGGTATTTGTGCAAAAATACAGGCTGAATTATAATACAAAGGCGTCGGAATTAATACTTCTCGTCGCGTGCCGTTACCTATTTGACCATCCAGATTACGGCCCCATGTATATAAAGAGCCATCTTTCGTTATTAATGCATTATGATGACAGCCAACTGATATCTGCATAAATGCACACAAATTACATTACAAAGTATGCACGATTCTTTTATAATGTCACGAACGTAATGTTCTTTACGCGTTTAATTTAAAGATACATAAATTGTCGTATTTATTAAACCAAGCATATAAATTTCAAGTTCCCTTATATTACGAACCTGATTAATTTGACCTTTCACTAAACTTGTGTCAACAACACATGGTTTTAAATGTGTTTGACTCTCCTCGATCAAATCAAAGTTGAAGTCTTTCAAATGTACGTTTTTAGTCTCCAATTTCTTTTGCGTTTCTATATCAGAAGTTTCCGTGTGAGAAGACTTAGTTTGTACACCATCTTTCTTATTCAAAACTTCTTTTATTTTTCCGTTTAGATTTGTAGCATCACTTGGTATTTTCTCCAATTCTCCCAGAGCCTTATTCCTTTTTTCATTAGCATCTTGTTGCTCCAATATACGAATCTTCTTTTGCGCTTGTGCTTGCAATCTGAGAACTTGAGGACTCGCACCCCATATATATAATTTGTTCGTATTACTGACAGCTAGCTGCAAACATAGAACATAATACATGTATAAAATCACTGTTGTTATGATGTTAAAAATATAGATTTGTTATGAAAAGCAACGAGCAATTTTAATGATTGTAACATCATAAAAAATATAACATATATAAAACACAAGTTACATGCGTTTACTGACTTACATTATGAAAGTATCCAGTACTTATAAGCGTTATCCTGTCGGGTAACGATACTTTTATCGGGACAGAACTTTTGATATTATCACCTGTTCCTAATTGACCAAGAATATTACATCCGAAAGCATATAAAACACCATCTATTGATAGTGCCAAAGTGTGCGCATATCCAGCGCTGATACAACACACAACTACGCCAAGCAGAGCTTTGACCAAAGATGGTGTAACTTTTTCGTCGGTATTGCCGTGGCCCAGTTGGCCGTGAACACCCCAACCCCATGTGAATATTCTACCATCTGCAGTTAGTGCTACAGAATGATATTGTCCAGCTACTGCATCAACAATAATTTCTTGTGCTAACGAAGTAACTAATTCCGGACTTGAACATTGCAACACCTTGCCAAGTCCTAACTGACCAAATTGACTAGCTCCCCAAGCATAGATTCCATTGTTAGTAACTGCCAGAGTATGGCAATGCCCACATGATACACTAAAAACGTCAATCTTCATACTTTTGAAGAAGCATATGGCATGAGGTGTCCCATATCGCAAAACGCTAGAGCCAGTACCTATATAATAGTTATTAATAATATGTATGAGCAAATTATCATAAAGAAATTTAACATGACTAACAAAGGGGAATTCAAAGTCAACAAACATACCGCTTAATAAGATCATGATGCAAGAACATGTTTCAATCTTCTATCATCTTCAATCTCCACAATACACGAATGAAAATTTTTATATGAAAAATATAACAAAGCTACTATAAAATTGAAAAAATATAATCAATATTATATGTATATATAAATTCACAGAACTAATATATTTTAATATAAGAGAATACAAGGTATACTTATATATAGAAAAAATTTTTTTTTATAAAACATGTTTCCTCGTACTCTTCAGAGATTGAAGACAATTGAAAATGAAATTTTATGTATGAGTTTTATATTCGAAAGAATCATTTGTATCTTTATCTTATATTAGCTTATATTTATAAATTTATCTTTTTTTTAAATATACATAACATTACATGTATTTTGAGATGCTACTATTATATTTATTTTATATTTTACAGCATTTATATATGTAATGAGACGTTTTAAACAATCTGCAAATATACGTACCTAAACAACCTTGCACTGAACTTCCCCAAGTATAGATATTACCATTTCTAACAAGTGCAACATGAGAAAATCCAGTACTTAACGATCTTCTCTTAAAATCAACATGCATAATCATTTCCGAGTATTCCTGTTGAGATCAAAGTATAAAATTGTAATTATACCTGATTGTTATAATCCTTTCTCATTCCAACAAATTCGAATATCCAAATCAGATACATAACATTTTGTACCATGTTTTATCGTCATGCAATTTGATGCAAACATGATTTCGTGAACTTTACAAGAAATTTTATGACAAATGTTTAGAGTAGACAATACTAACATCGTAATATTGAAAATAAAATTCCTGAAGATTTTGAAACGATGTTTCGAAATATAGAATAAGAAATTAACAAAATTCTTCAAAATCTTTATAAGCTTCAAATTCTGTGATCTTTTAATAAAAGATTTTTATTAAGTAAGACTACAGCTTTTCTAAAGTAGAATTTTTTTCTTTGTCAAATATATAGAACGTAAATAATTAAAGATTCAGAATTACCTTGCTGAACTCCGGCAATTGTACGTCATACAAAAAAGTGAATTTGGAATTAGGATTTAATAATCGTTTCTTATGAATAAGAGTTAACAATACTAGTATAAATGTTTCTATTATCTCTTCCACGAGAGTATCAGACTGATCCTGTAAAATATTTTTATCATTAATAAAAATATTTTGAAATCACTTTTAACACATGTTCTTTTTACCACGAATTTTCTCTGCGAGTGATTTGGAAAATCTTTTCTTCACGAGAAAGTTACAAAAACAAGTTAATTTCTTCGAGCAATTAACTTTAGGCAAGTAACTTTAGCAATTAAGGAATAAGAAATAAGGAATTTCTAGTGAATTAAGTTTCTCAATAGAGAAAATAGATTCTCTAATTATTTTAAAAAGAAATAATAATCAAAGTTTATGTAGAAAATCTAATTGGCTAAGAATTTGTAGTTAAAAAAACATCCGATTGTTCAAAACAATCTGCACAATACTCCAAAATTCACTTGATTTTCTCTTATTAAAATCTTTATTTCTAGTACTTTTTATTTGTCTGTATTATTTTTTAAAATTCAAATATAATAAAATATCTTAGTAATAAAAGATCAAATTAAAAAAAAACTTGTTTAAATAGCATATATTTGATTCTGGTAAAAAAACACATTCTTTCATATATTAGTAATTTAAAAAATTTATATTTATGAAAATTTCTCATTATTCTAAATAGCTCAGATAATTTAAATACTAATCATTCATATTATGCACGAATCTTAACATTAGAATCACAGCTCTATCATTTTTTATTCATTCGATAATTTTTCTTTTCCAGTTAATTTGCATTTGTATGTGTAGCTTTAAATTTTTATGACTTTTCATAAATAATCATGTTTAATTATTTTTATGGTGACAATCTTCTCATAAAAAGCTAGATTTACCGTGATTAGATTAATTTAGACCCGCGGTTCTAGTGTTAAGAACATTCCATATTAGAAACTCAATACTCACAATATTATCCGTAGAATCTATAGAATCACATTGATTAGATCGTAAATCGTATGATAGCATTTTATGACGTGCTTTACATTGTATTAATCTAGGCCGTAATACTGAATTGGTTGGATCGTACAATGTTACTAATCTCTGTGGAACATTTCAAGTTGTTAAACAATAATACTCAAACGATAATCTAAGGCTATTTTGATTCCATGAAATGTATCAAACATTAATTCATAATTCACATTTGGTAATTTGATCGAGATAATTTTTCTTTGATTTTTATGCAAATTCTATAAACGTAAAGAGAAAATAACTTGATATTTATATTTTTCTCTCAGACATATAACTCATTTATTAATAATTTAATTTACGATGCAAACATCTCTGTAACTTTGCCAAGTGAATTTAAATGAAATATTAAGATTTCTCACCTGAAGTACAAAGATATGAGAATCTCGCAGATTATTACGTACAAATAATATGTGAGATCTAGCTAAATCGTAATTCAATAACATTGATTGCATTAAATCAGATTCACTCAAACATATGAGTAAACCATCTAAAATAAATACATATATTAAATCCTACATATTATGTATGCATGTGTACACGTATGTGTATATATGAAATATGCATATATATTACATGACTTTGAATGAATGTCATTTGTGCCAAATATTTGTATCGCCTTTATGAGAATGTCTAACATTTGACTGTATAAACTCCTTTGTGTAGCCAAGTGGTGTAATACCTCCCAAAGATAAGTTTGACCAGCTATATTAATAGCTAATAATTCGTCGTAAAATGTATTTGTAGATAAAAAGTATCTAAAAATGGAAACTTTCGGGTAAAATAGAATTTTATATGATACATACATGTATATTATATAAACATATATGCGCGAGCACTATTTTTATATTTTTTTAATAATCTTTTAAGACTTATATTTTATATTTGGATCTCTAGATAAAAAAATGAAAACCAGAAAAGAAGACAAGAATAAAAAATCGTTGAAAGTATATCGAAATTGCATGTAAAGAGGCAGCTATCGTAAGAGGAAATTATTCAAAGTTATTATCTCGAAATTTGAAAATCATTGAAATTGTTGTTAATAAATATGTATAGATATTTAATTGAAGATGCCTCATAATACAGGAAATATAATATATTTAATAAAAGTAAGATGTGACTTACAAGAATTCTTTATAAATTGCTTTAGATTGTTCCGACCAAATCCTCAGTGTCATTTCAATAAAAGAAAGTACACACAAATTAGATAAATGTATCCTTGTTGCAATAGGCATTTCAGTAACAAGAGGTGTAAGTAAACAATGAGTTAGACAACTCAGTAATTCTGATGTATGGCCTACTGATGCAAACTTTAATACGCTTTTCAATAATTTACACTGAAATAAAAATGTTGATAAAATAAAAATATATAGGAAAGAAACATAGATGGATAGAGAGAAATTCAGATCTTAGCTACCTTAGACATTTTATATGAAGCTACTGCGCGTGAGAATTCTTTATTTGACAGGAATAAATCGCCAACATATTCCAGCAAGTGTTGTCCATTCCATCCAAAAATCATTGCTAATTTTCCCGCTTCTTGCAACTCGTTTCTCTTCAATACTAATTCCATAAAGATCGAAAGAAGAGATTTTCTAAAGTAAAACAATAATTCAATAATTATAATGCATAACAGCAAAAAATTACACAAGTATTTAAAAATTAATTAGTATTAGAATTATAATATCTCAGAGAAATACAAGCAAGTTCAAGAAATAATGTAATATATTTGTTTTCTTGATTTTTAAAAATAAAAGTAACTAAATAACATTTTGCGTGCTGCACATCAAAATTAACATTGAAAAAAAATATTAAAAAATAGATCTTTGTTGAATAACAAGATCTATTATAATAATTTTGTTTCTTAGTTTGTTTTGTTGAACCCTCTTGTGTTTTCATAAATCACGATAAATTTTAAACTGACCTTAATACAACTTCGTATACACAGCGATTTGTCACAATTATACATGTATCCAAACTAAATGGTTCGATCTTAATATCTTTCACATTCCTTGGTAAGGTACATTTATTTTCGATTTCCTCACAAATTTTTCTCGGTATTATATTATTGAATTGTGTTACTTTGTATACCGCGCGTATTACTTCCTTATTATTTTTAAAAGAAAATGTTCCGATAATAGACTCGGGATTAAACTGATAGTCTTTGTTTACATGAGTCTCGGACAATTGATCAGATATTATATATATTACATGTTGATTAATATCGGTAATAAAAAATAATCTATGTGCTAATAAAACAGTTTCGCATGATTTAAACACTTTATGCATTGACAAAGGTACCACAGTTAGATTTGGACCATGTACCTAAAATAAAAAAATTTTCATATTAGAAGTCTAGAATATATTAAGGGCTTGGGAATTAACTGAGGAAAAATATTACAAAGAGATCTCACTGTGATATAATTAGTGACAGGATGATAGCATGTATACAATTGTCGATTTTCTCTGTCATATTGCAAAGATAGAAAAGTATCTTTTGATATTGGTTCTGGACTAACAAAACCTAATTTGCATTGTGATATTTCCGAATTAACAGGAATTCCATTATCATTTTCTTTGTTACTTGCAGCATCTGTGATATCAATACATATAATAACTGTTTTATGAATCTTTTAGTAATAGTAGTGATGACAAGATAAATATACAATCGAAATATATTTATCACTTGTATAAGCCTTTCTTTGTATGATCATGTTTATTCCAGATTAAAAGATGTATGTAATTGTGTATTTTTTCCGCATAAATAGATAATAAAAAAAACGTATATAAATATTTATTTTTCATCATAAATATTTATTTTTAAAGCACGAATTAATAATTAAAATTTTCTCATTTGTTAAAAATATGGAATATCGTTTAAACATTAATAAAAAAATAATAATAATATAAGTGTTCCATCATTTTTCCTGAGAGGCATTTAATATTATTTTGAACGTTTTTCTATATATTCTTGTACACCTACCATGACATTGTAAACTCTCCTTCAATGTTTGATTTTTAGTATCAATTATCTTCTGTTTAAGAGTAGCCAATTTTTCAACAGAGAGCTGTTTAAGTTCTTTTAATTTAGATTTATTAGGAACGGAATCTTCCACATTATTATGACTAGCACCACTTAAATTTAGTTCATTACAAGGTCTTTCGTTTTCAACATTATGTAAAAAATTAAAAGACATATGTTCCAAAGATAAACGCCATTGCTGTTGAAATTTACTTGTTATCAAAAGAGATACAATCTCATTGTATTCATTTTCACAAATATGTAGACTGCTTATACTTTCATTAATGTATGTTATGCCTAGTTGTTGTCCATTTGAAAGATTTATAAATATAATTGCTCCACATTCCGTTCCTATAATGCCTACATCTTCAGATATTTTTGTATTCCTCCACCAAGTAATAGCTATTGGTCTAAAAATGGTATAATTTTTAAGAAATCTTGTATAGATACAATTAGAAAATTATATTTATAAGATAAAGAATAATAAGAATAAAAAATAGTCTGCAGAAGAAAATAAAGCAGCAGCTATAGCAGAAGACAATGTAAACTTTACAATTACTGCCTATTCACAAGAATTATTAATAAAATTACCTGAAATGAGAAATTTGTGAATTTACAAAAGATATATACGTTGCATCGTCAGTCTTCCATTTTTTGTCAATGATGCAATTTTCACCAACTAAAGTTAAAGCAGGCAATATGTATAACGAACCATCTAAAGTTACACACAATAACCAAGTACCACTTGAATCAAAGCAAAAAGCAGCTATTTGTTTATGTAGCCCTTGAAACCATGGTATTTTTTTAACAACAGGTAGGCAAGAAGATTCCCTTTTATAATAAAGAATAATTTCAGCATTGTTGGTTGCTAATGCAAAAAATAATTTTCTTTCAAGTTTGCACTGTACACTATGCTGTATCTCGGTAGTTTTAATTAAACACTGCAGCTTGAATAAATTCTCGCCCATTGTTATTGTCTCAGGATCCATCATGAATGGTATCTTCTAAAATAATGAATACATTTCATGACACACATACAAATGTAATTTATAAAAATATAATCTTTCGCAATAGAATTAATTGATAACGCATAAGATAAATAATAATATAACACTATTTCATTCTGTCAAATATTTACATCATTAAGCTTGTTTGCTATAAGATTTTTATGAGATGAAATACATGCATAATCTATGCATGCATTTATGACATGTATTATTAATTATCGTTGTTGTCAGATTCTAGAGAAGATATATACGTGTATGTGTATACTTGTGCTTCATACATTATACGCAACGCTTTTTTATATCACTGTGTTGTTACTTTCTAAACTGTTAAAATATCACATAATTTCAAGGTTATATTTCAAGGAAACGTCAATGACAACGTTGAACAGCGTTCAAAAACTACAATACATCGGCAGTGTTCAGAAGATATAAACCTTGTTACTTTTTCGGATCATCCAATTATAATTTTAGATCTAGAAGAATACATCAATAGCAGAGAACGTTTAGTCAGCTATTGAGTTACTACACAGATGTTTGTTTTAAGGGCTATTGCAGCAATGAGAAATAGGAAAATATATTTTAGCGGAGTGAAATCAGCGAAATGAAACCACAAACGTTCCGATATTCCTCATCTCATGGGAGCACATTTTAACTGGCATTGGCTGAAACCGGCCTTAAACCTGCTTAAAATGAGAATACCCAAAGGAGAGTAATCAAAGTGTAGCACATATTCATATTTCCAGAACATATTTCACATTCATACTACACACACACACACACACACACACACAC
>Ga0157364_1001644_pt1:0-17500 | contig 19410 bp, 10 predicted proteins | sample AttsexASBM2_FD_111476 | JGI IMG/M metagenome (GOLD analysis project Ga0157364, IMG submission 111476) | Fungus gardens microbial communities from leaf cutter ant in Ribeirão Preto, State of São Paulo, Brazil - Atta sexdens ASBM2 | ecosystem: Host-associated > Fungi > Mycelium >...
CGATGAGCCTCAGCCGCAGATTTCTTCATATTGAAGCAAAAAATTAAAACCTCCCGCAAATGACGAGAATTTGGCTCGTAAACTGACATTTTCAATCGAGAATAACTTTATGACACAAATCGAACTAATGTTTCTATGGGGTTATGTTGACAGATGTCCAAGTTTATTGTATGATATCTATGATCTATTTATTTCGACCATCACTTACCGCTAAAGCTATAGGAAAACGGCGGAAGCAAAGTTGTACTCCTAATAAATTCGATTGGACACATTCAATGTGTACTGACATGTTTACATTGTCGTACACAAACTGACATAAACATATATTTAATATAAATATAATTTAATATAAATATAGAACAAGTCAAAAAAAATGAAAACAGTCCTAAATAATGAATGCGTTAAGCAAAATACAACAGTTTTGCAATCGTTTTATGATTGTTGCTGAGTTAGAATCATTCCTCTAGATCTAAAAATATAATCCAATCAGCGCGAAGAAAACTTTCAACTGTTGCAAAATAAACATTCTGTTAAATGCAGCCATTATGTTATGGTTCTGTTAGGTAAAATATATAATATGTACATTATAATTTGAAATATTTGTATTTTACTTCTACACTCAAATTAAATTAGTGTACCTTTAATGTCCCAGTGCGGATTAGTGCGTCTAATCGAATTTAAAAATAATATAAATTCGTAAATACGTGTTCCATGAAAACAAATCTTTCAATTTGAAATTATAAATATAGCATTGTCGACATATCATATAATCTGTTCGCATATTGCTTGTTTCTTTAAAAAGTTAAATACTTTTACACTTAAAATGAGCTAAATATATATTTATCGGGTGTTGAAGAGGAAGAATACGAAGATATTGAGTGCAAAAGTGCAAGAAATGTGAACAGACTTAAGGCCGGTCTTACCAACTTCGATTAACTTAATCGATTGATTGTTACGTTGGAACTGACCAATTGCATTGTTCAGCAAAATTGACCAATCACGGTTGACTCCGATTAGGATAATCAAAGTTGGTGAGCCTTCTTACTGTCTGTAAAAAGTCGTAGTATACAAAAATAATTAGTGATTTTTTAGTTGCTCGCAGAAAAACACGTGTAACTTGAATTAATCGCGGTTGAAGATTATTGAAAACGTAAAGTTGTAATTTTTAAATTCTGTGATTGATCAATTTGTTTAATCGCGTTTACCAAGTAGCACGCAGCGTTTACAAAGCGTTAACAAAGCGCTACAAAAGCGCATTTGTATAATTTTTTTAGTGCTTTGCAAACGCTGCTATTTATTTATATAATTCTTTTATTAAGGTCGATTTGCCAGAAGTTTAAGTGATAATCATGGATAACGTTGTACGAAATTCACGATCTTTTCTCAAGTATTGGTATTTTCGATACACTCTCGTTACTGAGTTATATATGGTAGAAGAATGGGAAAGGAATTTTATCAGTATCCTTTTTACACGGCTTATCGTAATCTTTAGATTTATCCCAATTAAAACATCTCGATATCAGTTAAATCGAGTTCTGTGCATAATATAATAATCGCATAAATAACATAACAGTAATCTTTACGATGCAAGTATAATAGAAAGTATAGATTATATAATATAGTATCAAATCTTATAATTATGCATGTAAGATGTTTTATCTATCGCTTGTAATCCTTCGTACAAAAGAAATTTCCATATTTTTCTTACATTAATATAAACAGATATTTTTCTTATAGCTCTGTTCTTTTTCTTCTTTCTCTTCAATTACAAAGTAATGCTGCCAGTCACGCAATACATTTTAGGACATTGATTGTTTGTTCCTGCAACTTATAAAAATTATATTGTTTCAACATTCCAATGAATTTCATTTATAAAACAAGACTATATTTATTCATGTGAAATATACTAAAAATATAAATTTTGAAGAATAATAGTGGTATTAAATTTATCATGAAATTTAGATATATTATACATCTGCATAGATACAAGAATCCAGTATTAAAATAAGAACCAAGAGATAAGACTAAGATATTGAGATATTTATTTTATTTCGAACAATTTAACAAAATTATTTTATTGAAATATTTTTTTCTTGTTTTATTATGTTAATATATATCAAATATGGAAATATTTAAATCTGTCAAAATCATATTTTTAATAAATTAAAAAATTTATAACGTAGAATAATTTCTTATGATAGTTTAAAGCCTATTCTACAATATGCTCTTTATTTCCTATTTCTTACTTTTTACATCTTTTTTCTCTCCTTTATGACTGTTTTAACAATAGTTGTATTTCTTGCTACTATTTCCTGTTTCTTCCGAAGTTCATTCACTTTTATTTCAGGTGACAATTTATTTCAGAAAACAAAAATTCAAATAAGAAGTAAAAACATAAGATGTAAAAAATAGCAAAAAACAAGAAACAGGAAACAAAAATATATTAGATAGGTTTAAGACTTTTCTATGTTTTCAAAAAAAACATTACACAAACTATATGACAGTTAAAAAAAATTGTTTTTCATAAGCTTTGATCATTATATAGATCTTTTCTAAAAATGTCTATATAATCTCGATATTAGGTTTAGAGATAAGTAAAATATATACACATAATAAATATTAAATTTTTATTTTTTAATACGAAGTTCATTATACGAATAACCATTAACCAATACTTTTAACAATTTCTATAATATTATATATTTTGCAAATTTATCAATATTCAATAATTTGCATTGTTGCTCCAAATTCAATTCACTGCATCTGATATTCACTCCATATGTTGAAATTTAAAGAATTTACACAAATTATAGATTTTCGTATCTGGCAATGAGAAACATCAACACAGACAGCTTTTATCTAATAATATTTAACATTATAAATAGGCACAATAGGAGTAATATGAACCAGATTTTGCAGACTCTCCTACTTTCTCTCACTCTCTTTCTTTTTTTTTTTTAATAATTTCAGCTACATAAATAGGTTAAATTTGATGGCATAGTTTTATAAGAATAAAAATTAAATTGCCACGCCTTTCAGACGTTAAGTTTTGGTATTGATCTATAAAAATTATCAGAATACAAACTGCGTGTTCCCGTAACTTTAATTAAGATTAAATCATACATATTCAAAATAATGATTAAAAGATAATGTAGTTAGGAATAAAATAAAGAAATAAGTATAGTAGTAACAATAAGAACAATAGCAATAATAGAAGTTTACATAATACACGATTTTGCAATATACTGTGCGAGTGTATGAAACACTGCCTTCCTGATGTATTTACATAGAAGATTACTAGACCTCACCAAATGAACATAGACACTTGTTGTCGCGCTCGAAATTGCACAAGTCCTATTTTTCCTCTTTTCATTTTTTTTAATTATACTACGCCATCTCCCCCAGTATCTAGTATCGCTTAAGACGAATACAATTCTTTTATTGCTAATATTGCAATGATATTTTGTATAACTGTGTGTCAGAGTGATGATATTCCTGATATTACAATATTATATGCATGTACCGTTCGTATTTGATACGGCAGTACAACTCTGTAAATATAGGTAAAGAAACATAATTATGCAACATATAATAAAAGTCTATCGAATATTAATACGAAGAGATTCATATCGGTAAACATGATATGGATCTACAGTCCGTGTGTGAATCATTTTCTGTGTCTAATCGTCTGACTCGTACTCTCTGTTTATAGTGATACTCTTTGAGATAGCTCTTAAGTGTCTTTGGCAACTGCAGCTTATTTATGCCATCGTATGTTGTTCGCGTGGTTATCACCGCTCTGCACAGGTGCTGTAGCGGAAATGCGAAATTCCGATGTAACGGGATAGTGAGCATAGGCTCGAAAAACATACAACATGAAGGATCCTTATAATGTTCGATTAAACCGCATACCTGTAAAGATATATATCAATCATGATTATATCGTGTTTATCGATTATTGAAATGAAATGCAAATAAATGTGAACAAATATACATATACGTACTGTTTCAGAAGCATAAACTCCTGGATCATGTGAATCAAAACTAAACTTATGATTCCATTGCTCAATTCGGGCATGTAACGAGCGTCCATATTTACGGAAACTCACGGAAAACAAAAATTCTTCTTGCGCGGAATCTCGCAGCAAGAAAGTACCCTCTTGCTTGCCTTCCAATAAACGTTCCGCTTCGTAACGATCCATCTTACCCCAATAAAAAGAGCAGGCTGTAATCGACCTTAAGTCCGGTACCAGACAATGGACATAATCGACCTGTATTACAAAACAGCAAAATAGTGAATATATAACATGAATTATAAATGTATACTAATATTTTAGAAATTGAATATGCATGACAGAAAAACAAAAAAATGTATGTCATATTAATTTATGTACTACCATCATTTTTAATTCAGACTGGTTGTAATGGTTGTAATAAAATGAAATTCTTTTTTCGTTTTAAGAATCAAATAATTTAAATTATAAGTTAATTTTTGTCTGATGTTGATTTCTGCATTTTTTATATCCCAATCTGTATTCTTCTTATTCTGGTAAAATTTTATATGTATACTTATATTTGTTATAATTTTTATTTTTTTAGCATATAAATTGATTTCATGAAGAATCGATAGAATTTATGATTTTGTATATAAATGTTAAATAAATATAAATTTGAATAAAAAAGGACTTACCTGCGTGTGTGCAGGTCTTTCGATATTTGGAATTAATGTAAAGTCGATTTGGGATAAGGCTGTAAGAGCGGCAGCTTGAATACCAGCATGTGCTTGGAACAATGCCGCTAAACTGTCCACCGTTATTCCATTGGGATGAACTTGTATACCCGTAGGATAATTAGGCCTATAACCGGGAGGAGGCTCAACACCTTCCTCCATCTCTCGTGCGCGTTGCATTCGAGCACGTTCGTCACAATCCTTTAAAAACAAAAAAAATGGATATAGTAAAATCAAATTTTCATAAATTTCTAAAAAAAATTTTAAAAATTGCTATATATTTTATTGATACGTACTTCCATAGGAAATTCTTCGGGGTTAAATCGCGATAAATCAATTACGGGACTCGGTGGCAAAGGCCCGAGAACGGGACTTTGTGGAGCGGATCGACTATTAAACACAATACCCGCACCCATAGGATGCTCCTCTGTTCTCCTATAACCGGTGCATATACAATCCGAGTTACCATTACCTTGGCCAGGAATAATGTCAGTATTTTTTGAGCTTTTGCTCTTGGCGCAATTAAATTTCAATACCCAGTTGCTACGTTTCTTTTTCGATGATAAAACGTGATTACATATTGGGCTTTGATCTTTGTTGCGCTGTTTATCTAATGTAAACAAACAAGTTTGAGTTATCGTTGTATAAATTACAATATATACATGAGAAAATTAATTTAATACATATACTTTTTCTCTTCCCAAATGACAAAGTTTTAGAAGATCTTCTTAAAGGTGGATTTACAGGACTATCTTCAGAACTGCTACTACTGTTGCTACCACCAGAACTACTACAACATGCTTCCTGCTGTTGTCTAAATGATGGCTCGCTTGTAACATTACCATTGTTACAAACTTGCTTTGTATCCTGAGTTTCAACAGGTTGACTATACAAAGATTCAAATCTAGAATTATGGTTGTCTACATCTAAGTTTAAACGGTCGTTGTCCAAATTCCCTTCTAATTTACATTCTGGTCTATTCGGCAGTATATTAGGGTTCGTTACAGGTACATTGCCATTAGTCTCGTTATCGGGCAAACTTTCATTGCCATCTCGATTCACTATATCCAAGGGCAATGGGTGGCTGAGCGCGTTAGCGCATATCTCAGTAGGCTGTCTTTCACCATCCATTCTAAAGAAGTCTCTGAGACTAGCAAAGTGCTGTCCCATTATTAATTTGCATGGCAGGCATTTTATTGCCTTAATGATCCCTTGTCTACACCATGATTGTAAAAACTATACAAGATATACATTGGAATCTTTAATTCGGCGTGACACAACTCTGACTTTTCACAAGTTTTATATCCACCTATACGCCACATGGAGGATCTTACGTCAGAGAATGCAGTAGGTCTGTCGCATGCTCACCTATATGAATAATAAAAATCACTGTGTAACGTGTCTACTATATAGAGAAATACTTATTCATGAAAATTTATAGTTTTAATATGTAACAGATATCTATATATGTATTCAAATAAATGATTCATGCTTTTTAGTATTAAAATGAATTCAGGAATAAAGACATATATTGATATATTCTCGTTGTATTATTGAATCAAGCACAGATACTGTATCATGCGTGATAATCGTGAACGAAAAACGATACCTCAAATGAAAAAATGACAGGCCGAGTCTTATAGATTCGCTCATAGTAACGCACATATATGCACGCACACATACATTCGTGTATTACATTACTACTTATCGATAGTGACTTGTTTCACGTACAGATGTCATTATTGAAAAAAAAGAGATGATATCATTCTTTCGACAAGTATCTCCTGACAGTCGGAGCAAGTCGGAGCACGTTTAAAACGAGTTACGCACGGGATAAGCAGACGATTAGCAGGATGTGCTGAGCGAACGCACTGTTGGCTTTTACATCACGACGATATTACCGCTAGAAATATCACGGAAATTATGCTTCCCACCACAACGTAACTCTTCGTCGATCACAGTCAATCATCAGACTCAGGCGGCTCAGGCAACTAAAATTGTCAAAACACGTCCCGACGAATCATCAGCCATTTTCCCCAATTCCGATAAGTCATGAGATACACACATGCATCATAGAGTATCGACCCATTGAAAAAATTGTGATCGTTCAAATCTTAAACCTGGAGAATCAATTGTGTATTTTGAAATGAGATGAAGACTATTCATAGTCGAATCTTATTTCAAGACTGTCTTAAGTAATATCTTAAGACGCTAATGCAGCCTTCTGATTGGTTTGTGACTTCTTAAGACCGTACTTAAGATGGTCTTGAATGTAAAATCGAACTATCGGTTTGTTTTTTATTGCTGTACTTTCTGAACTAGTACACACAGTGTAATAAGTTGAAATGAAACAAATGTACGTTTAATTTCAATTTATTGCACAGTTTGCAGTGCAACAATAAAAAACAGGGGGTCGACTCTGATTTTCAAACAAGGTGAAAATTATAAAAGTGAGCAAACTTACTAGATATTGACCAACGAAATTATCAGTATTCTAGTAAATTCGCTCACTTTTGTAATTTTCACTTCGTTTCAAGATACAGAATCGATCCCCAGATCTTATGAATACTGGCTGAAAATTACGAAAGTGAACAAATTCACTAGATGATCAATGAAATGATGAAGTTCGAGTGAAATACTTAATTAAAGATCCTCATATGGGCAACAGCGGTCTAACATCGAACGCTGATTGATTAGTAAAAAACGGACGATGGAAGAGATAAATTTTACTCCCACAACCGACTTTTCACAAATCAGCGCTCTGTGTCAAAACACTGTTGCCCGTATGAGGATCTGGGCTTAATTTTCACTTCGGCTGCTGTTTGGACTTGACATTTACGCGCTGTAATTCATAGGCTGTGTTCAGCAGACAACAGTTAAATGAGCACTCACTGTTATTAGTGTATTTTAAATTATCCAATCAGAATTTTAGATCTAGAAGAATACATCAATAGCAGTGAGCGCTCACTCAACTGTTGAGTGTCAACTGTCACTCTACTGAACGCAATTTCATTACTAAACACTCAGTAAATTTGCTCACTTTTGTAATTTTTACCATGTTTCAAGATATTTCATTTCGTTCTTATTTCAAGTTCGTTTTAAGTAAGTATCTTAAGATGCTAATACAGCCCTCTGATTAGTTGATGATATCTTGAGGTATACTTAAGATGATTCTAAATATCCGATTATAAATATCGCTCTATAACTTCATTCCGTTGTTCACTATAAGTACTAAAAATTTATAATATACGTGAACTATAAATTTTCAATATTTGCAGCAGAGAGAAACCTGAGAGTGGACATTCCAGTTTTTTCATATACCAAACCTTATAAGATAATGTCTACGTTTTTGTGATTCCTTTCCCTACTATTACGTGGATTAGATAAATACGAATAATCAAGTTTGATTGTTTGTCCATGTTAATTATTCATATAACAACACGGAAAAGAATCACAAAAACGTGAACTTATCTTACAAGGTTTGATACATGAAAGAGGCCGGGATGTTCACTCTTAAGCCGGTATTCATAATCGATTCTTATTTCAAGACCGTCTTAAGTAATGTCTTAAAACGTTAATGCGGCTCTCATCAGGCCAGTATGTAGTCAGATCTTATATTTAAAACCGTCTTAAGTACAGTCTTAAAATGTCATGAATCAATCAAAGAGAGAGGGCCGCATTAGCGATTTAAGACAAAATTTGAGATGATCTTGAATGTAAGAACCAATTATGGACGGTATTCAAATTCAGTCGAGTCTTATTTTAAGATCGTCTTAAGTAATGTCTTAAGACGCTAATGCAGCCTTCTGATTGGTGACTTCTTAAGACCATACTTAAGACAATCTTGAATATAAGATCTGACTATGAATACCGGCCTATGAATACTGGTCTCAGATTTTTCTCGGCTTGTAGCGAATAACGGAACGCACCCAAATACTGATTAACGCTCACAATTCTCGAAATGTCATTGGCTATTTACTGCGTAGACGCGAATCGCGCGTCTGACATTTGAAAACTTTGCTTTTGTATATGTATACGCGCCAACGAATATCAATCAAAGCTATATTCCAGAATTGACTGTCAGTCTAAAAGTCTATAGTTTACGTCACATACACTATAGACTTTCAGTACCGGCAATAAATTTTCGAACAGCCTACATAAAACGAAAGTTTGTATCGCGTCGCGACTTGGAAGTTTCAGACAGTTTCGGAATAACTTGTCAAATTTCGGCGGCAAGGGGAGAGAGGGGAAAATAGTCCGAAACTCGCAGATCTCTCAGCTGGTCTCAGCTTATCATAAAATCGTAGATGTGCAGAGCGATAGTATACACATTGCTAGTCGCTGCCACGGCATTCACGATACATGCGATTCCTGTTTTGACGACCGCTATTGGCGCTATTTATCCCGCATCAGCGTACTCGTAACATGTGAAAAGCGTTCTACTTGTTCTCCATCAGCCTTGGCTTTTCTTTCCTAAAGAAAAGCTTTCTCTACAAATCCCTCTGCGATAATAATCGGTGAGTATCGCTCGTGCCTCCATCGTCGTGGAAGAAATATCAGAATCGTCGAACGGAAGGCACCCTTAATTGTCGAACACATCTATTCGCCGTCTGCGGATAGGTAAGACATCAGTTTAGCTGCACTATCTGCACTAGATGGATATGTGATTGATGAGAGAAATTTTACGAGAGAGCCCAGCTCCCAGATGATATACCACAGATCCTGAGCTTCTCTCGTTGTCTTTCTCTCTTACCTTCTCTCTTGTCTTAGAAAGTTTTCCCTGCACTTTTTTTTTTCCAGTGACCGCGAGTGATTTTACACTTTGCTTTGGGCCATATAGTCTCAATTTTCGCGATTATCGCGACACGGGGAGACACGTAAACAATTTTGGCGAACGTAAATTTCGCGGATATTCATTTTGGCAGCTAGGTAGGATACAATATGGTTTTATTTTTTTATTTCAAAAGATAGTTACAATTATAAGAAAAAAAGAGAGGAGAGTCGTCCTATTGACAGATGGTGACAACTGTTGAAGGATATGATTAGTTAGATTTTTCCTAGTAAAGAGAGAGATGTTAGATATTTAGTAAACACAAAGTTATATATTTAATGTATGTTGAAATTTTCTACTCAATAATATAACTGTAATACAACACACATTGTATTACAATTAATAGGTAAGTTAAATAACTTTGTGTTTGCTGTACCGAATGAAGGGTATATTAGATAATATTCTAAATTCAATCCCATGTTAACAAAAAATAAAACAAGATTATGCTATTGTCGTTTTGTTGCCAATGTTATATTTCCACTTATCTATGGATTCTTCTTATTTTTAGAATGGCTCGTGGACAACAAAAGATACAATCTCAAGCCAAGGCGGCAGAAAAAAGCGCGAAACTAAAGAAACAGCAAGGACACAGTGCCAATGATCAAAAAAAGGCAGCGCAGAAAGCACTTGTGCATGTGTGTACTGTATGCAAGGTCAGATTCTTAGCTATCTGTAAATTTTTAAAAGCTTATTGGCATAGATTTGACACAATTTTTTTTTATTTATAGGCCCAAATGCCAGATCCTAAGACTTATAAGCAACATTTTGAAAATAAACATCCTAAGAACGAGCTGCCAGATGATTTGAAAAATATATGAGAGTACGAATTGTTATAAAGTGAAGATTGGGTGAGAACGCAGGAAAAATTTGCTGCATCTGACAAAGTGATATAGTTCAACATCTTCATCTGATCATTGCATAGTTTCAGAAAATGAATTAAATCTTGTTAGTGTTTTAACTAATCTATTGCACTCGACAGATTGTTGTGCACGACTCCAAATATTAAGCATAATTAATGATTTACTTATAGAAATTCTTCATTTGTAAACTTTAACATTTTTCACGCACTTCATATAATCAATACTTTTCATATAAACGTTATATTTGAAGAGATTCTGTGTATATTTCTAAATAAAGTTCATAAATTTAACGGCAAAATTTTGAAGCATTTAAGCATATAAGAAAAAACGCAATACCGTCGATTTCCTATTTCTGTTATGAAGGAAGATGATAACAAGGATAATATAAATGACTAAATAGAATTATGTAATTATATATTAAGAGCATTTTTATTCAAGTTTTTTATGATCCATTATTTGAAACCGTTACACAAAAAAGTGTTTCAGTATCATAAATGTTACTTCTATTCTTAAAATTTTTCATTTATGAAAAGAATATACTTTCTGTCATTGACTTTATTGCATTTAAGTAATAGTTATGTATTTTGAGATATAAGTTTATAAAAACAGTTTTTTAAACAAGAGATTGAATGATACATAACAATCTTTGACTACATGACTGCCAATTTATACTTGATTGTAATGTATTCTCTTTAAAATAAGAACAATCAATAGCTAAAATAGAGATATTGTATAGCCCTTCCCTTCACGTTTATAAAGGTAAATATTTTTATTTTTATTTATAATTAAGCTTGTCATTTGCATTATACTGAATAATCCATATGCGTGATTCCTCTTGTTACAGAAAAAGTTAATAATAATGCATTTTTTATGCTTGTAAAATATATAGTACTTAAAGTCATAATAAACTAAGAATAATTGATTCATTCTATTGTTATGTATTTATTGTAATTATAAGAAATGTACGAATATTCTGTTGACTTCAATAAAGAATCCATTATTCTTGGAATATATTAATATATTTCAGAATGTTATTTCTTTTTTTTACGTGCAATTGTGAGCCAAACATCCATTTTTATATTAATCAAACCTTGTATATGTTATATTAAAAAAATATTGTAAAAGTACACATTCGAATCGATTACGATTATCTTTCATAGTTCTATTTATTCGCTACAGCTAGATCTGCTAGATTATTGACTTGCAAGTCATCAACTCGCTTGCGTCATATAAAATGTACTATAATGATGACGTAACATGACGTTATAAATTCTGTATACGTTGAAATACTCTTTAGGTATACAACAAAGAAATGAATATTATCAATGATATTTGCGTTAATATTTATATATACATTTTCGAATCTATCTGTTATTATTGTGACAAAGTACACTAGTTTCGAATTTTTGACAACATCAGAATAATATTTACTTCGAACCAAAAAAATAGTTCGTTTGATAAGAAATGGAAAGATTTTAAATATCATCAAGTATAAGAAACAAAATAGAATGTACTGAAATGAATATCGCAATCGCACAGCGAACACATTACATTGACAAAAAAAATTAGAATCAAATTATTTACATAGTGATTATTTTTGGCATTATCTTCGATGGTAGCACCTCATATTGAGAGCCTATTTTTCTCCCATAATTTTTGAAATTCTCGGAAATTATTAACAAAAATTGCGAATCCTACCGACATAATATTGTTTATCAGTTATCACTTGTATACACATATGCGTCATTGTAGCCAATAAAAATTCATTGTATTCGCAAAAAGATAATACAGAAGAATAAGAGCATTAAATGTTGAACTCTGATTACGAGAAGAGATTTGAGAGTCACGAGTAACTGGCGATATTTAATTGACAGTTGAATACAAAGTGAAGCACTTGCTAATTGTTCGGATATAATTGATGACTTGCGTGAATCGTTCATTTTTATCAAACGTTACTAAACAGAACTGTATCAGTATCCTGTATCATGTTACCGTTACATCATGTTAAGAAGTAATTCAGTAGAATCACACATTGGCTTGGCGGTGTGCGAATCCGCGTATATTATCGCAGCGGCTCTTATTATCACGACGTATATAAATGCGATGATTGCTGTATCACTGCGGCAGTTTTCATTTATATTTAATGCGGTTTTTATATTGATATTCAGTATCGGACGAGAGTTTCCTCTTCGGATCGAGTTGTTAGAGGTATGTTTCATAACAGAAGAAATAATAAGTGCAATTATAGAGATCGATGCATACTTGATGCATACTTTTGAAGGAAAAAATAATCTTTGTTAAATTTAGATTTGTATCGATTTTATTTATTTTTATACGTATATTGCTGTAGTTTAATTAAATTCAAATCTTTTCCAAATTGTTAAAAAAGTGAATTTACTGAACTATTTGCATATTCTTAAGTTTGTTCTGTTTTCGTAATAGTGAATCGAAATTGATCGAAATATTGAAAAATAAGGAAAAAAGAAAATAAAAATAATAGAGAACATTAGAAATTTATTTTCTCATTTTTATTGGAAGGACCAATTAATAATTTGTTAACTTAATGACGTGATCAATGATAAATTGATGTTATTCAGTGATATTTTTTGAAATTAAACCTTGGCGTAAATCCAGTATCTACTGCTCGATCATCTATATGTACTCGGTTTTGATCATCTATATGTACTCGGAGATTTCCTTGGAAATGAAATCAACCTAATATTTAAACCTAAATATCTAAGTTCTACTTTTTGATCAATTTTTTCGCCATTGAACTTCTATAAGTATCATTTTATTAGCTTATTTTTGTATTCAACCGTTATATATATTATTTTTTTATAACATTGAGAATGACTCGATCGGAAACATTTATTATTAATTTAATGTAGGCATATTCTTATTTTTATTTATTTTTATGTTATTGTATCTTATTATGTACATTAAAATTGTTATTTTTGCTCATTTCCATTTTCTTAACATAGTTTCTTAACATAGTTTTTCTTTATTTTTATTAATTGAGCCATATTATGTATTTTTTCTCATTTTTTTCAACATTTCTATCATATACATTTCTTTTGGACAATTTATCCTATTGACAAGTTTCTAAAAATATGAAAAACACTGTATTTTTCTTTAAAATAAAAAACAAAAATGAAAGAATATGATCGGATACAAATAATTCTCTTTCATTGGCCGCTTTTTTATTTTTTAAAAAAGATTTACCTTCTTGACGAATTTTGAAAATTTGAATAAACACTGTATCTTCATATCCTTTGAAATAAAATACGAACGAAAACGAGTACAAATGATTTTCTTTTGAATGGCATAAACGAAATTACAAAATTTTACGCGCCATTTTTTATTTCTCTATTATTTTTTTACTCTTTAAAATACAAACAAAATAACAAACAGTATAAACAGATGCAAATGAAATTGTGATACGTTAATCATTTTTATATTTTGTAAAGTTGAGCATCGATCTTTACCCCTTTTTTTTCAGTTCAGATCTGCGTGTTTTAAACATGATAAAAATATTATACATATAATATAGATGTGTATAATCATATATATGTGTATATACACGTATAGAATATTTCAACTATGTATATTAATCAATATCAATTATCACGAAGAATTCTTCCGCTGTACGTCACTGAGGTCAAATGTATCAATGACATAGAATTACATTTAACACATTTAGTTACACGACCGTTTCCGTTTAATCTTGCATCGAAATCGTTACCGCGCTTAATTAGAGCGCATCTTAACATCCTCGGGAGTAAATAGAAAATGCTACGATACAATGGAATTACTCCCGGTAGACACGTGGCATTGTGATATGAAATTAGGGAGAGATCACCCTTCTCCCATTTGTCTTTAGTGTAAATCTAATGCACGCTTGATTTATATCAAGAATCCTTGACTACGTTACGTGAGATAACAATAATTTATGTAGAACTGTATGATATAAGCCATTTCAATGTTGCAGATAGAAATTTCGTCGGAATGCACAATTAATCTCTGATTATTTTAAAAAAGCAATTAGCATATATAATGTAAATAAAAAAAAAAATCTAACTTGAGATAATAAAAAAAATAGTCAACCGAGATTATGTAAGATACTATAATGAGAGTAAATATATTCATGATTAAATCTACATGGTCATATAGTAAATATAGTTAAGAAAAGAAATAATAAAAAAGAAAGATAAAAAGATCCCAAAACGAGACATAAGACGTCTTAAAGGACGTCTTTTTTTTTTTTTTAAAGCCGTCTCAAAGACATCTTTAAGGCTATTCATAGTTGGTTCTTATTTTAAGACCGTTTTAAGTAATGTCTTAAGTCACTAATGCAGCCCTCTGATTGGTTCATGACATCTTAAGACGGTCTTAAATATAAGATTTGACTATGAATATCAGCTTAAGACGTCTTATGTCTCGATTTTAGATTTTTTGTTGTCTAGGATTTGTACTACACATTTATGTATATGATATATACCGATTGAAATGATAAAGGTAAAATAACGACAGATATTCTTTTTAACTCATTAATTCTTTTCGATATATATTCGATATATTTTTTGCCTTTTTGTATTACAATTACATCTGGTAAGATGTGCGTTGGGTTCTGTCGTAAGGTCTCATATCCTCGCGATGGTGGATTCCGTATTTCGTACTCGGTCTCTTGGTACGCCAGCCGAGGGTGTCAAGGATCAGTATGCAGACGGCAAAGCGGCAAAAGTTTGGGAGGTCTTCATTGGTGACAAGAATCAACGTACACAGAACTATCGGGATTTCCTGGTGGGTCTGTTGCGGCAGAAGGGATGTCGTCGAATATTGGATGTTGCTTGCGGTACTGGCGTTGATTCCATAATGCTGCTGGAAGAGGGTTTTGAAGTCGTCAGCGTTGATGCGTCTGATAAAATGCTTAAGTATGCGTTAAAATCCAGATGGGATCGTAGAAAGGAGCCTGCCTTCGATAATTGGGGTGAGCAAGTTGGATATTTTCGATAAGATCGAATTATTAAATTTTTTGGCTAAAGACAATTAGAAAAAATTAAAGGAAGATAAAACGGAAAGATATTCTCTGAAGATAATTCAAGCGATAATAAAGTTACATTAGAGTAGATCGAGGCATTTAATTGATTCAATTTAAGCTTTAAGACATACAGAACTGTTGTCTAATGCCGCTAAACATGAATCAATAGTACATTACAATATTATGATATACAAGCAATCAATGTTATAAATTCTCACTCAATAATGTAAATGTGTAGTATGACACATTATATATAGCAATTATATTACTGAGAAAATTTAACTGTATTGATGTAATATTACTATTAGTTTGTTCAGCGGATTGTTTCTAGTGCAGAGGAAATAATTAACATGATAAAATAACTCGTTTAAAATAAAATACTGAATAACTATGGCAAAACTTAAAGTATCTAATTCGTCTTCCTATAAAACTCAAAATAACATGATGTAAGACTTGCTTTGATGTAAGAATGTGCGTTTATGATCGTTATACATATCGTTATACATATAAAAGTTGTTATTGCTAACATATGCAGAATCTGATTACTATTACTATATAATTACGCGAGATTATTGTGAAATTGAAACCAGTTAAAGTTCAAAATACAATAATTGTATATCATTCAAAAACAGTAACTGTTTGTTCGTTATAACGAATTGCTTTATCAGTAATAAAAGTACAGAAAGGATCTTTATCAGCAAAGGTCAAGGATTTTTCGTTTTTTACTTTCTAGCCTTTGACCTTATGATTTCAATGTGATTGAAAACATAAATAATTTACATATAATAAAGTTTCAATAAAATTGAAACAAATAATTATATTATCAAACATTATATTATATAATAATTATCAAACATATACTTTAATTAGTTTTAAACTATTGAAAAATACCTTCCCTATAAAATCCTTTAAAAAAGTCCAAGAAAATAAAGCAAAGATTTTCTCATATATATGTTATTATAAAAAAATTCTTTAAGTCTGGCAAGAAATATACCTTTGCAATTATTATTATCTTAACCTTTTGGATTATAACAGTGATCGAAGAAGCGAATTGGCTAACTCTATTCAACGATATTAGCCATCTTATTGGAGAAGGTTTTGATGCCGTTATATGTTTGGGAAATAGTTTTGCCCACATGCCTGATACTTTCGATGATCAGAGAGAGCAGAGGTATTAAATTCATCATATAGATCGTATCAGATTAGATTAGCTTAATGCAGAATGTTTTAGTCTTAATTTTTATTATTTATAAAATATATATTTTGTTGTTCTTAGACAAGCCTTAGCGAATTTTGAACGTTGTGTAAAGCCGGGAGGCTTATTGCTCATCGATCACAGAAATTATGATTATATAATCAAAACCGGCCAAACTCCTTCAAAATGCATATATTATAATGTAAGTGTAAAAACAAGTGTAATTATTTATTATTGTATTAGAGGCACATAGTGATTCAGAAAAGTCTTAAGATCATTTATTTCAATTTGTTATTCTAATTTATTTAACTTGTCATATCTGAATAATTGTAAAATTTTCTCTTGTCATTTAAGAAAATTTTGGACTAAAAATTGTCAATTTTTCATATCGCAGAGTCAGCATATGACGGATATCAAGACATCAGTACTCTTTGTTTCTGGAAAACCGAAAATCGTTACTATGGATTACATTGTCACTTTGGACGAGGAGAACAAAGATCCCGAGTATATCAGCGAGTTTAGATTATCGTATTATCCTCACAGATTGACAGTTTTTCGCGACATGTTGACCGAAATATTCAGCGACAGGGCGAAACACACTATTTACAGTGACTTTAAACCGCTCAATCAGATTGAGAATCCCGGATTTTACATCCATGTTGTGGAGAAACAATATTAAAATAGAACGTAAACAGTCGATGTAACTATACGATATTCGTTTTTAAATAGTATCAACAATTTTTAAGAACAAACATTCTGTTATATTAAGACTGATATATATATTCAATTGATATTCAGTAGAATATATTAGGTATAGTAAAAAAGAAATCCATTATTTTTCCATTCA
>Ga0157364_1001645_pt1 | contig 19398 bp, 15 predicted proteins | sample AttsexASBM2_FD_111476 | JGI IMG/M metagenome (GOLD analysis project Ga0157364, IMG submission 111476) | Fungus gardens microbial communities from leaf cutter ant in Ribeirão Preto, State of São Paulo, Brazil - Atta sexdens ASBM2 | ecosystem: Host-associated > Fungi > Mycelium > Unclassified ...
AAGAAAGAGCAAGATCAAAAGAGTCTGCTATGATAATTAAATCGTCACTAGTAGAAGAGTGAAAAGGAAAAGAATGGTCCCAAAGGCTGTCTCTAATGTTAAAGTCACCAGTCATTAAAACCATATTATCGATGTTGACTTCAGTATCCTTCAGATACTTTAAAGCTGTGTGCGATGAGTCAGAATAAATGTTCAGAATGTAGTAGCAAATGTTATTGTTGAAAAAGGAAATGAGATTAATATCTCTGTGGTTAATAATATCTTTGCGAAGAAGAAATCGAAAAGACGAAAGACAGATGTTAATATAAGAAATGACTCTAGGAGAGTCTTTGTCACCTAACAGAGTTCTGGCAAACAAAATCCAGTTGGGGTGATGAACAGATCCTATGAGAGGATCTCCTTCGCAGTTTGAAGAGCTGGGAATCTTTCATATTTCAGACCAAGGGGGTTCTTGGATTAATATGATGTCAAAGTGGGTCAACGATTCAAGGATAGTATTGACAATGAGAGAATTCTTTTGGATGTTTTGCAAAAAAATCTTGAGGTTTTTGATAATCATAGGGAAGGGAAGCCATTCACTTCAGAACGAAAAGATTTGGATCCATTGACACAGATCTCAGCATATCTCTTTTGGTGCCACTCCCTGTTAAATCTGTGCCTCCAGAATGGACACAAGTTGGAGTCAGCTTGGTGGTCGCCACGGCAGTTCAAACACTTGAACGAATGAGGACATGGCTCACCTTTCTTGGTTTCCAGCCTCAGTGGGTTGATCTTGGGGTTGGCTTTGCAACACCAACCGAATTCTCTGTGGTGTTCTGATTTGTGTGGACCATTATATTTGACGCACCTAGCTCTTTAGATCTTGCAGGAGAATGTTGCGTGACCCCACTTCCAACAATTTTTGCACTGTGAAACTCCGGGGTTCATGTTGGCTCCTCTGATGGTTGTGATGAAGTTGCCGACGTTGAAGCATCTGTTGATTAACATTTTAGCATTCTTACCACTTTGGACATCCCAGATATCAATCCAGACAATGGACATGTCTGATTTAGGGGAGACTTTGATGACTCTCAGCTTTGATGCAAGGAAGATGTTATCGAAGATGTGGTTTTGCTTGAGGATTGCTTTGATGTCGTCTGATGTGAGTCTTTCCTGAGAATTAGAGTGAGAGAAGAAAGGGATGCTAGTGATCTTGAGATAGGATTTGGATTTGGGTAGGCGAGGTTCATCGACTTGTAAAGAGTTGATATCGTTTGAATTTTTTACATAGTTGTCGATGATGGACATATCTGATTGTTGTACAACTTTGTTAGTAATGACCATTATACTTGAGTTTTCCAAGCGAAGATAGTCAACGAGAACATCAGATTTGGCATTTCGCAGATTCCTGTTGATGTTAGCAACATGAAGAGAAGAATTCTTCATGAAGGATGAGACATTCTCCCCACTCATGGGGATGATTACCTGTTTTCTCGACGGACCTTTAGTGGTCATCCTGATTCGAGGCCTGAGTTTGTTTTGACCATTGACAATGCTGTTTACCTGATCAATTTTTTGCGCGTTGAGTAACGGGAATGTTTTCTTGATTTTTAACACATCCGATGTGCTAGCTGGAGGCTTGGAGACTTGTGCATACGATTTTCCGGGACTAGTGTTGTTACTCTTGACAGTGTTTTCAACCGACGATTTCTTGGGGTGGAAGTATTTGGAGATGATATTAATTTCCTTCCTAGTTTTAGCTGGAAGAAGGGGGGGAGGCAGAACCTTGTTGATTGTAACTGGGACCGATTTTGCAATGTCCTTCTTGTTGCCGTTGTGTTGTGGGATTGTTCTCAGAGTAAATTTTGATGAAACCTTGGCTCTGAGAGTGTTAGCTTTGTTGTCAGTATAGAGAGCGTCCCATTTAACATCATATACCAAAGAGATGAAGTTCCATATGGCATCACCTATGCCATCAAAATCAGCAAGATCGTTAATCCTGTTACCATTGACCTGTTTGTTCCTAATTTACTTAGCAAGGAAGTCGAGAGACACTTTAATGCTTTTGGAGTCTGACACAAAGTGTTCGATAGAGCTGTGAAGGGAAATAGGGTGGAAGGAGCCACTCTAAAGATCGGGTTCAGTTGGTGCCTGCGGATTGTAAGGAAGCTGGATATTAATGACTTCTTTCTCGTGTTGAGAGTGTGTTGGGAATGCCTCATTGTGAACATGAAGAGGCCTCGTGTTATCCTGCTGGTTAGCCACCATACCAACCCGTTATGTTTTCTCTTGCTCTGTCTCATAAGACAGCTCAAGATTCGATACTTCCCTTGAGGGTGGAAAGTCTACGTCGGTGTCCATCCTATTGTGATAGGGAGTAGAACAGCCCAAGGATGCCAGCAAAGATTCTCTAGAAAGATTAACAGAAGGAGAAAGATTTCTACCTCTTATTGCTGAATCGGGAACAGGTCCTTGACCTGCTTGAATGTCCATCCCTATGCCGTTCATAGAAGACATAGTTGGGTTAGTAGAGTCGTTGTTGAGGTTCATAGTTGAAATGTTGAAAAGATTTGTAGAAAAAGATAATGTATTCGCTATTTTTCCAATAGGTGTTACTATGTAAGATGGTGGTAAGAGGAAAAGAAGTGATTGAACCCAGAGGTCTTGTTGTGTATATTTCAGATCATTTTGCATATTACATAATATATTATTATTATTGACTCCCTAACATTCATTCTCAAAAGGCTACCTGCCTATAATATTTGTTACATCCTAATCTGGCTATATCCATTCCAACCCATGGATAATGTCTCTTCTCTTATCTGCACCCCTTGACCTCTTCCAGTGTGAATCACCTTTCACTATTTCATCTCAGACATTCTCACTAGACTCTTGCTAACTCCATGAAATTCTATTCCTAATATTTGAGGATCATTAGAAACTAAGATAACTTACTTAGTATATAAACTGATAGTTTATACTGTAATAGTCTTATTCTGAAAATCAACCAAAACTGACACTATCTTCCAGTATTAGTAATAACATACCTTACTACCTTTTGGTAGCCTCATCTTTCTAGTCTCTTAAGTACTCTTCCAAAATATGTAACCAGTACAACTCATAGAGATGCAACACATGAGCTAAAGCCAAATGTCATTCCATCTTCTGCTTTCATGTTCTTGGATAACACTTATCTAACTAGTTGGACTTCTAAGAGACTTTTATTGGATTTTGAATAACAAGGCGTAAACTACATCTAACAATATTCAATAAAAACTCAAACTGTACACTTGTTCATATTACTCTTACTAAATTTCTTTATTCTTACAATGTCTACTTCTACTAGACTATTACAGACTAGTAGCTTTAACTGGCTACATATCATAATCTGGTCATATTTGTTCCAATCTATGGATAATGCTTCTCAACCCATCTGCACTTCTAAATCTTTTCTGGTGTAGATCAACTCTCTCTATTTCACCTTGGATATTTTCACCAAACTTTCTAATAACTCTATGAATCTTTATTCTAACATCTAAGAACTATCCAGACCTAATGTCAAGATTGAGAAAGTAGACTTAGTTTCTTTTTATCTTTTTTTCTCATTTTTATTTTCTTTTCGAGTTATCTTCCTTTTTAGAACTTAGGGTTAGGATCAAATCTGTGAACACAAGAAGAAAGGCATGGAAGGATAATGTCATATAACATATACAACATATATTGGCCTTGAGGTGTACACATGGTAGTTTAGGGTATGCTAGAAAGACTTAGTATGGACCAGGCACTTTTAGTATATAAGGTAGACCAATCCTGTACAGAGTTCTTTATTGAGTTCTCTTGTGTAATCTTATACAAGATTCTTCTCATTGACCAGCACTAAGGTCCTTAAGTCGTAACATCTAGAGTAACTCACTTATAGTCTTCATTCTTAGATAACTACTCTGTCAGAGTTGTGAATGATGAACTTGACTTTATTCTATTTTCTTTTATTTTATTTTATTTTTGGTTTTTATTTTCACTTTTCTTTATTTTCAACTTAGGTGAAAGGTATGATGTGACATCACTTGTGACAGTCGCATGATCACATATCACAGAGAAGGTCATAGAAGGTTTTGGAATAGATTGTTGTGACAACTACTAATCACAAGACTAATAGTAATATGATAAGTAAATCTCTTAGTAGAATATCAAGTAGGGATCACAAGAGAACTTAACAAGAAGTCCCCACTGTATTCCTATACTATTTATACAAAAGTGTCCTAGTCCATGCTAACAATAAATAACTCTACTCTAATGTTTATATGTTGTCTATGTATCAACCTCATATTTTCCATAAGAACACCATACCATATACATGTGCCCTGACATTATTCTTTTAGTCTCTTCTCCCAAAGTCTAGGCCTATGACCTCACATCATGTGACATGTCATGTGCCTCTTCATCATAAAAATAAAAGAAAAGAAATATTAAATCAAGAAAAATGTTAGTGTCCAAGCACACCATAACTTAGATGATATCATATAGTATAGCAACAATATGCTAGTTTTATGAAAAGTACATGGATATTAGGGTAGGTTAGTTGTAATGTGCATACAGACTATGGTCTGTAGTATATAAGTTATAATATACCCTAATTAGAATAAAACCTTATTCTAAAAATCAACCAAAACTAACATTATCACATTATCTTCTAATGTTGGCAATAATACACCTCACCACATTCTGGTGGACTTATTCTCTACAAGTCTTTCTGAGTAGCTCTTCCAAAATATACAACTAATATGACTAGTAGAAGTATAATATATAAGCTGAAGTCAAAGATCATTTCAACATTCATATTCTATATATTTAGATAATGTATATATATAAATTAATGGTCCATGTACAAGCTATTTCCATCACATGATCAAAACTTGTACCTAATGGATACCATAACAGATATTAGGCTAATTTTATAAGGTAACTAATTATGTCACTATATTGATATGCTTGTATCTTTATGAATACTTATTGTTATGTGATATACCATATATCACCAGAAACTATTTGATGAGCACTTTCCAACACAAGTTCAACCATGTAAATTTCTCTAACCATTCATGAGATAATAGCCAACAAAACTTTATAATTACTGATGGTCTAATATCTCAGATATTTGTTGTCACTTTTGTATATCCCACATATATGTGTCAGAATTGGAAACAGTAGACTTTAATTTTATTTCTTTCTCATTTTTATTTTCATTTCTATTTATTTTCTTATTTGAAACTTAAGGTTAATATAATATTGGAGGTGAAATGGCATAATAAAAGACCCTCCCATTTATATGTATTATATATTATACCTATCTCTAACCTACTTGAGATTGTGGGTCCAATTTCATAGTAATTCCTTATTGTAGGCAACTATATAAAGGTTGTAGTTCAATCCCAGAGTAATTCCTAGGAATATCTATAGGCACAGACTACTACTGAGCTCTATATAATAAATTGATAACATTGAATAAAAATAGATAAATAAAAAGGTTAGTGTGATATCATATGCAATAGTTATAATTGTCATATATCATATAATTATGTGACACAGAGAAGATCATAGAAGGTTCTGAAATAACATTATATAGTATAGCAATAATATGTTGGTTTTATGAAAAGCACATGGACTTAAGGGTAGGTTAGTTATAGTATGTGTACAGATCATAGTTTATAGTATATAAGATAGACTAGTTTGTAACAAGAACTCCATTGATTTCTCTTGTGTTAATATTAGATATAGTTTATATCTTATTATTAAAATCCAATAAAAGTCTCTTAGAAGTCAAAATGATTAAGTAAGCATTATCCAAGAACATGAAAGCAGAAGTTGGAATGATATTTGGCTTCAGCTTATATATTGCATCTTTATGAGTTGTATTGGTTACATATTTTAAATGAGTACTTGGAAAACTAAAAAGACGAGGCTACCAGAAGGTAATAAGATATGTTATCACTAACACTGGAAGATAATGTCAGTTTTGGTCAATTTTCAGAATAAGACTATTACAGTGTAAACTACTAATATACTAAGTATACTATCTAAAGTAGTTGTCTAGAATAGAGAATACTAAGCAAGTTATCTTGGTTTCTAATGATCCTCAAATATTAGGAATAGAATTTCATTAGCAAGAGTCCAGTGAGAATGTCTAAGGTGAAATAGTGAAAGGTGATCCACACTGAAAGAGATCAAGGAGTATAAATAAAAAAAGAGATATTATCTATAGGTTAGGACAAATGTGGCTAAAACAAAATGTGACAGTTAATCCTAATATAAGGTTTTTTCTTGACTTAACACTTTGAGTCTTAAATTGTAACAATATGTAGCTAGCCCCCTTTTGGGACTTTTAAGTACAACTTGGTTTGTGAAAATCAGTCTACTAGTTGTAGAAATACAAGCTGAATGAAGTTTGTTATACTATTATTATAACTTTGTTATTCTCAAGAAATAATCACATATTTCTCTACCAATCTTCAAATTTTGTCCAATCTTCATCAAAATATCCTAGGTCTGAGACCATGCTCTTTGATGTTACTATCACTAATGCTGCTAGTATCTGTACTCTTAACATATTGCTTGATACTATATCAGTTGTTCTAGTTTCTTCTAAGGCATCTTCTTCAGTGATCCTCAATAATTCTAATATTTCTTCTAATGTCTCTATACTAGTGACTTCTTGCCTGGTTCTATCCATCTTGTCTGTTTAATAGCTGTTACAATCAATGCCTTAAGAATGCATCATGGAGAAGGGCAAAGGGTAATGACAACACAATTGGCTGTGCTGTAGTAGTCTCAGTTAGCCCCTCATGTAGTAGGTGCTATATCTTTGCTTCTATCTCATGTATTATGACTCATTCGCATTATGTACTTCAAACACTTTCCTCATGGGCTCCTATTATATATAGAGTAGATACTGCATTGTATCTTTATACTTTACCAATTGCATCTACTCTTACCTCTTTCTCAAGTCTTTGCCTTAGTTGTAACCTGAGCCAAGTCTAAGGTCATAACAATAGCCTAACTATAATGTTGTCTCAATATTTCTTCAACAGTCTAACTGTTATGATATTTTAGTGGTCTAACTACAATAAATTAAGCAAAGACTTGAGTAATGAAGGAGAGAATAATTAATTGGTAAAGTGTAAAGATACAGATGTTACAACTTAAGTGTTAAGACAAAAGATAAATCTTGTATTGGGTTAACACAAGAGAACTTGATGGAGTTCCAAGTATAAAGTGTCTGTCTTATACACACTTGGCTAATGGTCTATGCTACACTAAACCTAGCCTATCCTAAAAGATATGTATACTACATACCATCAACATGTGGTATAACATTATTATTCTAGAACTTTTTATATCCTTCTGTGTAACATGTAATCATGTGACCATGACATATGACTGTGACATATAACATGTAACATCATGCTAACCCCTAACCCTAAGTCTGAAAATAAAAAATAAATAAAAATAAAAATAAAAATGAGAAATGAAAAGAAAATAAATAAAGTCCACCATCTTCAACTCTGATAACAGGCTTGTATTTACAACTATATATATCTACAACTATATATATCCACAACTATCTATCTATTGACTATAAGAAAATTGTTACAAACAATTTTATCTCATGTCTAACAGATGTTTGTTTTATGTCTAACATATATGTTGGAGTTCATTTTACTTTATAACTCATATTTACTGTACCCTGCATCTTCCTCATGTTGTATTAGTCAGTGCTTCATATAAAAGTAAAGCCTTTTCATATTTTTCATATTTCTTCCTTATTGTTTCTTCAAGAAAACTATTATATTTCTTCATGGTTGATAAGTATATATAACTATAGATACAAGCCCATATCTTTATGCTTTACCAATTGATTATTTCTTCTCTCTTACTCAAGTCTTTGTCTAAGTTGTAACCTAAGCCAAGCTTAGAATCACAACAGAAATAGAATAAAATTCTTGAGAAAGAAGTGAGAAAAGTACAAGAGAAATATGAGAAGGCCTCCACTACTATATAAGATAGTAATTGATAATATATAGTAGATATAAGACACAGTAAATATGAGTCATAAATAGAATAAACTCTAATATATGTTCAAGACATGTTTAATATGAGACAAACATCTGTAAAACATAATGTAAAATCATTTGTAATAGCCATTTGTTTTTCTACTAGAGGTTTCATACAGTTTTTCATTCTTTGGCATAGATTATAACTTTTTACATATTGTTTTACATCTCTTATCACTCCTAGCTACTAGTAATTTCTCATTACCAACTCTGTCATTTTATATTTTCCTTTATGCTTAGCTATTAATACATTATGATGTAGTCATATAATTTCCAGCCTGAGAACTTTATTCTTTGGAACATAAATGTTTCCTTCCTTCAAGAATAACTCACTATCCATTTTCTACTCATCTTCTCTTAATGCTTTAATATTCATCTTCTTTATCTTCTTTACCACTCTAGCTATTTTTCTTTGTTTTTTCCATTATTTTTACTTCTGGTCCTTATACTACTATTTTTACTAGACTATATATCCATTCCCTTTTTATTAATGCTGACAGCTGCTATAGCAGTTGTTAGACTAATTTTAGTGAGTAACTAATTATGTCACTATATTGATATGCTTATATCTCTGTAAGTACTAGTCATAGTATGATGTATCATTGTTAGGCATGGTTTATACTGGGGGGTGAAAGTCTACAAGATTGACTCAGCGATATGCAGACTTGTTGAATGACCTTGGCTTCAGCTTATGTACTGTGCCATCTGTCTGCCATGTTATTGCAACTTCAGATAGGAGTACTGATTGGTATGTTGCTATTAAACACCAGAGATTAAGTTTAATAAGGATTATCTTTGTTGATTATCAGACTAGTGAATTACAGTGTAACTACTAGTCTTATATACAAAGAAATAATATAGGAGATGCTTGGAGTTTCAGTGGTATAGCCCCTATTACCCTAAGCAGAGGTTTCAGTATTGAGACACTAATAGGAGTGAGGACTCTGCCATAGGAAACTGAGTCAGAAAGGAGTGTTTCCATCATGAAAGATGGAATATCCAGATGGTTTCATTATCACTGCAAGGGTGTATTGTGAGAAAGGTAGCCACCATAGAAGGTGAGCTTGTAGAATAAATGTTAGAAAGACAATATTACTATGGGAATATATTTTCCGGCCAGGTGGACTTAGCATATGATAATCATATATCACTAGTGATAGTTCAATGAGCACTTTCTAATGCAAGTTAAGTTATGTGAATCTGTTTAATAATTCCTGAGATAATAGCTAATGAAACTTGTAGTTACTGATAGTCTAATATCTCAGTGATCTGTTGTTACTTTTGTACATTTCTTATATATATAGATAGCTCTCACTTGAGGCTTTTTAGTACACTTTGGTTTGTGAGAATTAGTTTACTTGCTATGAAGATACAAGTTAAATGAAGTTTGTAACAGACTTATTATAGATTGAGCTAATCTCTTAATCACTCCATATTCACAGGATCTCCTTGCACTTTACATATGTTATGGCTTATTGCTTATTTGGTTGAAAATTTGTACTTTTACTAGCTATATTTGCTTTCTAATTCATATTGATTATTTTTATTAATGACAATAGCCAACTTTATCATTACTTTTCTCAAGCTTACTGGCTCTACTAACTATCTCTTCCAAAAAATCTGTGTTAAATTGGCCCTTGCTCTCATTACTCACTCTAGCACTGTTTTCACTGCTAAAGACTTTGGTATTTCTTCAAGCTACTAATGTAGATGAGGTAGCTAGAAAAAACTTCTTAGGCTTTCAAGCTCTAGCCAGTCTTAATTCCACATTGTTAGACAATCTGTTGATGAATAGCTAACCAAATGCTGAGTTTCTCTGTATTCATTTATAGACCCTCATAGGGACATATAGTATAGCATTGGTTTTTACTGACTATCAGAGGGCAATCACATTCCAAATCTCTGGTAATTAGAACTCTACTTCCTAGATCACTGAGCTTGACTCTCTCTGTACTAGACACTGTGAGAATAACTATTATATTCCCTTTTCTTTGAGAGCTATGACTCTTCTGTCTGCAATACCTCATTCATGGGATTTCATTTCTGTCTTTCTTCTCTTTACTTATATGTCTATCTCCAACTTTATTTGAAATGTGTACAGTTTGCTATTCAGGCAGAATTCTCCAGGCAGATTAACACCACTAATGCTGCTTACTACTCTGGTATTCTATGTAGAAACAAACAACCCCAGTGGAAGAAGAACTTTCAGCAGCAGCAGTTATGAAATGAGTATTCCTGAGCAGCATAAGAAAAAGAAGAACAATCAAGGCAAAAAGGATAGAAAGGCCTACCAAGCAGATGAAATAGAGAACTAAGATGATGATAGTGGTAACAATGCCTATCAGGCATATAGCACTGTTATCTTTGCAAGTATGACCTCCATACCTTCTCTGATACACCTTCTTTCTTCAAAGCCTTCAGCTGATGCCCCTCAACTTGCTAATTGCCTTTCTGCAAAACATACTTCTCAGAGCAGTCCAATTTAAGGACCTTAGGTGCAAGCAAAGATGTGAGTGCTGAAGTTTTACAAGAAGCACTTAGAGAAGAAATCCCCTAACCCTTCTGTTAAGGCATCAATCTCTAGGATCATTAAAATTGTTGAACTATTACCTACTAAGGTTTGAAGTAATCTCTCTCCTATGAAGGTTGATCTACTTATGGCTTTTACTTCTAGAAAGTGGACTAATAATAACTAAGTAGGATTATGCTGAAAAATATTTTCAGCAAAATAATAACATTCTATATATATTTAGATGCCTATAGATCTTCTCTAGAAAAGAAAGAGATCTTGTGAGTACTCCTAGATGATGCCTCAGTATGTATTGGATTCTCTAAACTTGAGACATGGTGTAGTAACTATTAAACAAACTAGGCTTTGGACTTAGAGCCTTTTAGGATAAGCTTAGCAGAGTATTGTGAAATATGGTTCTCTAGAGATATATAGGGAAAGCAATGTTATCTGCTCATAAAATGAATAGAGATACTAGAATTACACTAGATAGCAAGTTCAAGAGTAAGCCAAGTACTTCTAAGATCTAGAAGTCTTTTTATCATTTCAGTTTCTATTCTCAGTTTCTATCCTCTGTATTTATAGTTTAATTGCTATTTCTTGAGTGTGTATTGTTAATACTTTATCTACCACTTTTGGTAAAGTTTTGGAGGATTTTAGCAGCCTAGGAAAGACTAGCAAGGTGAGTATCAGTTAGTATTATCAGTCATAAGGTTTGACTTGAGAAACATCTTCAGAATGTATTACCTAGAATAGGTAGTATTGTAGTATGCTCTTAAGAAGCTATCCAATTTATCCACCAGATCTTCCAAGAAAGCTTGCTACATAGTATAAGGTTCACTGTTTAGGAGTATGTTAGCAAAGAAACATGTTTGTGAGTGGATGTTCTTTATCCATTATATTTTATATTCTTGCTTCTACCTTCTTTACAAGTTTCTGATACTGATAATATTCTTTTCTGAATTCTTTAGCATGTAGTTGGGAGCTAGTGTTGCTCAGTTCTTGTTGCATCCTAGTAAAACATCCCATTCCACTTGACTCTTGTCACCATCAACTGTTAGATATCCAACATAACTGGACATTCAAAACTACATGATTAGAGTCTTTATAGTAGTAAAAATCTCTAGCTGGTACAAGATGTGGTTTTCAGACAACATCTATATCTATGAGAATATCTGGAGAGAGTACCAATAGTGGCTGGTACATGAGTACTGGAGAGGCAAGAGATAGTTGGTAAGGAATAAGGATGACCAAAGAATTCTGTGGGATATGTGGATTGATAAAAGATAAGGGTAGTTTGTTGGGTAAATTGTCAAGCTTCATTGGCCTGTCTTGCCTGATCTATACATTATATAGCTTTGAATTATGCTGGAGAAATAAGTATCTTCAGATTGTTCTACTAGTAGTGTTGTGATCTGGCTTTGAATTACTATTTAAAGTCTACAGTGGAACTTGGCTACAATATTCTGTGTAACTAGTTCCTAAAATTAACTTCTAAAACTCATCTATATAATATTCCATTACATAACTTCCCTGGTAGTATACTGTTTTCTCTAGTCAGTTGGCAGCTTCAGTAGCAACATTAATAAAGAAAAAATGTTCTTAAAGAAGTTGTTTAAACTCAGGTTATAATACTATAAAGAAAGTGCTAGTAGTTGACACTTTATAGAATACAATTTTGAATTACTTTAGAACATGACCATTTCCAAAGAACAAGAGAGCCTAGAAAATCTTTTCTTAGTCATAAGTGAACTGGTCTACAAACAACCAGATATAAAGAGAATAGAAGTTAAGAAAGACTCATCCTACTTTTCAATTACCACTGAAGTCTAATAGGAGTAAAATGTTGAGTCAAGAGTAGTGGAATGGATTTCTTCATGCTAGCATATCAGTGGAAGAAGGGGTTTCAAAGGTAAAAGAGAAAAAGGTACACCTATAGATACAGATGCAGGATTGGATACTAAAACTTACAGGTCCCAGAGTTGGATTACAAAACTAGTAAGGATATTTTTGGTAAAGTATTCTAAGGTATACTAGTACCCGGCTACTTTTTTTAAGTGGTACTAAAGAAGGCCTAGAGTTTTGTCAGTATTGATGAGGTTTATAGGATAACTGTTCAGAACAGATATTACTTGAGAAGTGAAAAAAAAAGAGGTTAAGATATTTGAGTGGGTAATCTGATATTACCAGACTAGTAATTTTTCAAGGTTCTAAGATGTTATGGCAACCACTAGTCAAGATGACTAATAAACCACTTAAGTAAACTTATAAATATAATATCTTGTAGAGATCACAAGAGAACTCAACAAGGAGTCCCTGATGCATTTCTACACTATTTATACAATATATACATAGTCTGTACTAGTAATAAATAACTCTATCCTAAAGTACATGTGTTGTCCATAAGTCCACCATACTGTTACCATAAGATAAATATGCTACAACTATGCCCTTGACATCATTGTTCTAGTTTCTTCTACTTTATTTCAGACTTATGATATCACATGCCTCTTCATTTTCCAAAAGAAAAAAGAAAAAGAAATTCAAATCAAAACAAAATATTAGAGTTCAAGCATACCATAACAGTATCTCTCTCTCAAGATTATGCCTTCCTTTTCCTCTCCATCTCACACAACTTCTCTCAAACTTCTTCAAATACTCATCTTCAAATTTTCCATTGTTCTACCCAAACAAAATCTTTGCCATATACTTTACCAGTAATTGTCATATGCAAGTCTACCCATCCAGAAATTACATCCCTGCAGTGAAGTTATCTCAAAAACATACAAGCCTGCCTTCCACGGTGGCCACCTTTCTTGCAACATGTCTTATAGCAGTGCTGCAACCCTCTAGGTATTCTGTCTTCCACAGTGGGAATACTCCTATTCAACTCAGTCTTCCATGATGAAGTTACCCCTGTCAGTGTCTCAACACTGAAACCTCCACTCAGAGTAATAAGGGTTTTACCACTGAAGCCTTGAGCATCTCCTATACTATCTGTTTGTATATAAGACTAGTAGTTACACTGTAATTTGCTAGTCTGATAATCGATGAAGATAACTCTTATTGAACTTGATCTCCGTTGTTCAATGGTGACACACTAATCAGCACTCACTCCCATCTCAGACTTTTTCCCATCATCTAAAGTTGCAACTATGTGGCAGATAGATGGCGCAGTACATAAGCTGAAGCCAAGATCATTCTACAAGTCCACTCATCTCCAAGTCCATCCTGCAGACTTCCACCCTAGTGTGAACTGCACCTGACAGTAATTCACTCCTCTTGAACACCTCTGCTTCCAGATTCAATACTCTCCTTCCCCTTCTCATTTCTCATTTGTATTCTTTTTATCTCTTCTTTCCTAATCTCTTTCTTGAATTCTTTCACTAAGTCCATTGTATTTTCTAAATTTTCTAATCCTTCCCAAGTATCTTCTTCTGCCATATATCTCTTCTATCTGACCAAGTACTTCAGCTTCTCCCTTACATCTCTTCTATTCAATATTTTCTCAACCTCATATTCCTTTTCACTGTCTATTTATACTGAAGAAGGTGGGATCTTCTTCTGTCTCTCTACCTGCTCCTAGTATAATGCTATTCTGCTTATATTGACCACCAGGTGAATTTTCATTGACACTGGTAATTCTAACTCTACTGCATTTTCTGATATAATTTTCTTGATTTTATATGGCTTCACAAACTTCTCTATTAACTTCTTTATCTATCATGTCAAATCTTTCATACTCAATAATATTTTATCTCCCACTTTATACTCCACTGCCTCCATTCTACTCCTATCCACATATTTTTCCATTTATTCTTGTGATTTTTTCAATGCTGCTTTCACTTCCTCATACATCTCCTTCATTTCCTTTACAAACTCTTCTGTCTTCACATACTTCTTCTTTTTTCTTATTTCAAAGCCCATCCTTGGTTCTCTTCCATAGTTTACTTTGAATAGTAATGAATTTGTAGCTGTATGTACTTTGTAGCTGTATGTACTTTGTGTCAGATATGTAAAGCCTAGACACTAGCTTTTTTATTTAATTCCCTTTTCTCTTTCTTTTTCTTTTTCTTTATTTATGTAGATCTAGGGTTAGGGTTAGAGTGACATCATGATCACACTGTCACACATCAGTCACATCATATGACATGGTCACAGTAATAGTCACAAGTTATGAGGTCACAGAGAAAGATGTAGAAGATTCTGGAAGAATGACATTATACAATGCATATTGACCTTAAGGGAAACACACAGTTGTTTAGGGTAGGCTAGAGAAGTAGTAGCATAGACCACAGTAGTTTAGTATATAAGGTAGACAATCTTATACAAAGTTCTCTATTGAGTTCTCTTATGTTAATCCAATACAAGATTCATTTGCTTAACCAACCCTAAGGTCTTGAGTTTGTAATACTTTGTTGTTGAAGGCAAACTCTGCAGTTGCCAACTATTCCAACCAATTATTTTGTCTATGATCAATATACATTCTTAAATACTGTTCCAGCTCCATATTTGCCCTCTCCATCTGTCTGTCTATCTGTAGATAAAAGGCTATTGATAGCTTTTTTTCTATCCCTAACATCTTATCTAACTCCTTCATCAACCCTGCTGCAAACTGTGGTCCTCTATCCAAAATTACACTCTCCAGCAGTCTATGCAACTTCCACACATTGTCCCTAAATAACTTTGCTAACTCTTTTACTGTTATTTTTTCTGTTGTCACAATAAAATATAACATTTTCAAAATTTTATTATATACTACCAAAACTGAGTTATGACCTCTAGATACTGGTAACTTCATAATAAAGTTCACTGATATATGTTGCCATGGTCTTTCTGGTACTGTATTCAGTTTCAATTTTGCCACTGGTATCTCTACTCTATTCTTCATCCTCTGACACTGATCATATCTCTCTACATATTATTTCATCTCCTCAGTAACTCCTAGCCACCAATAATTTTTCATAACCCATTCTATCATCTTTCACTATCCTCCATATCCTACTATCAGTATATCATAATGTAGTTGAATAATCTCCAACCTCAAACTTTCATCCTTCAAAACATACACCTTCCTCTCCTTCAACACTAACTTATTCTCTATCTGCCATTCATCATTCTTCAATACTTTAACCCCAGCCTTCTTTATTTCTTCCACCACTTTCACTACCTCATTGCCTTTCACTTCTGATTTTTTAATTTCTTCTTCAGCTCTCTCAATCAACAACTACCCCTTTTCCATTACTCTAATCTCTAACCACTTCTTTTTTAACATCACCTGATTTTCATTATGTTTTTCTACTCCTTCTGCCCAATTTACTCTTCTACTCAAACTATCTGCCTATCCCATACTCTTGCCAGTTACATGCTTTAAGATAAAATCAAATCTTGACAAATATAAGGCTGATCTAGCCTGTCTTTGATTTAACTTCTGAGCTTTCATAAAATATTTTAAGTTTTTGTAATCAGTTCAAATTTCAAACTGACTCTTGGTGTCTTCTAAGAAATGCCTCCATGCCTCTAAACACCTAATGATCACCAATATCTCTTTATCATGAATTTCATAGTTCTTTTTGGCTTCATTCAACAATTTTGAAATATAGGCCATTGGCCTCTACTTCTCATCCTCATACTTTATTGACAACACTACTCCTGTAGCAAAGTTCAATACATTTACTTTTACTCTCATTTTCTTGTCCAAGTCTAGTGTTACCAAGATTAGCTTTGTTGTAAATCTCTCCTTCAACTCCTCAAATGCTTTCTGCTATCTCTCTCCTCAATTCCATTTTATATTCTTTCTCATCATCTCATGAAGAAGTTTTTCCACCCTTGCAAAGTTCTTGACAAACTGTCTATAATAATTTGCCAATCCCAAAAACTTCTGTATGTCCTTTATGCTTCTTAGCACTGGCCAATCTACTACTCTCTGAACTTTTTCCTTCTCCATCTTTACTTCATCTGGTCCTATCACAACTTCTAAAAATCCAACTTCCCTCACTCTTTATACATATTTTTCTAGTTTCACAAATAAGTTATTTTCTGCCATCCTTCTTAATACTTCTTTTACAATATTGTCATGTCCTTTCTCTGTCTCTGTTCCCACCATCATGTCATCAATAAATGCCACTACATCTCCTACCTCTATTATATCTCTTAGCAAGTCATTTATCATTGCCTAAAAAGTTGCCAGTGAGTTTTTTAACCTAAAGAACATTACTGTCTATTGTGATATGATGTAGTTAATAACTTAGTGCTCAACATAGTGGTCAACAACTTTATTGAAGAACTCTACCTATTGTGATATAATGTAGTTAATAACTAGATAAAGTTTGTAAGAAAGAAGATGTGTGAATAGAAATGATAATAGCTTACCTCAGTGCTTGATGTAGTGGTCAACAACTGAGGGAGAGAAAATATAAAATCTACTTTAAGTATCAACAATGGAAGTGATCAATTATTAGTGAGACAATTTTTGAATAAAGAAAATTGCTATCAAAGTAAGACAATACCCTATTATTCTTATGGTCAATACAACAGTCAATTCTTTATTACACCAACACTGTTGGCTCAAAGACACTCTCTGGCATTAAGAATGCTTGCCTTCTACTCATCTCTTTCCTTAATTCTTATATTATTATAACCCTACCTCAGGTCCATCTTTGTAAATACCTTTTTCTTTCCTATGTTATCTATCAAATCTGAAATTAGTAGCAATGGATAATTGTTCTTTATTGTTCAACTATTCAAATATCAATAGTCCTATACCATTCTCTTCTTTCCATTCTTCTTTAGTACAAATGTGTCTGTGGTGACTTCAATAGTTGAATGTATTCTTTTCTCAACTGATTCTGTACAAATTTCTGTACCTCCTCTCTCTCTATTCTTAACAATAGGTATATCTTCCTCTTTTACAGAACAAATCCTTCTCTGAGATCTATTGTATGATCCTATGTCTTTCTCATCAACATCCTCTCTGACTCCTTCTTGTCAAACACCTTTAAATACTTATGGAACCTTCCAGGAACCATTCTTCCTACTGTTCTAATCTCTATTAAGTCTTCTTCTTCTTCCTGCTTTTCCTCTATTATTCTTGCTATCTCCATTTTCTCTTCCACAGTCAGTTTCCTGAATTTTTCCTTTTTTTCTTTCTCTTTTCTTTGCTATTTCTCCTTCTACTTCTACTATTCTGGCTTTGTTTGCTTTGTCTTCCATTTCTTCCCATATTCATCTGAACACCTCATCATTTTCACCTTCCCTATCTTCCAATCAATCTCTAGATTGTGGTGTGCTAGCCATAGCATCTCTAATATTATACTCCATTTCTGTCCTCCTATCACATCTATCTCCATTCTCTCTTTATGACCTTTGAAAAATAACTCTACCTCCACAGTATGTTCTATTGGTCCTTCATGATTAAAGGTACTATCAACATTTCTCATATATATCAGTCTCTTCAATTTCTTCTTCTTAAACTTGTTTTTTCTTGCAAACTCTGAGCTTATCACCAATCCTGTTACATTGCTGTCCAATAGTGCCTCCACAACAATCTCTTCTTCATCCTCCTGCTTTAATCCTATCTTCACTGTTACTTCTCTTAGCAATTTTTCCTTCTTTTCTGCACCATTATCTACTTCTGTCTTTTGTACCTCTATTGTTTTTTCCTTCTTCAATCTTTCTTCTCTCAAAATTGTCTTTCTATCTTTTCCTGTTTCCCTTTCACTTTTTTCTCCTATATTCATTACTCTACTCTTCAATACTTCAAATTTATTTAAAGACCTCTGTGTTGGTCCCTTCCCTTGCCTGTTCTCCACATTTCTATAATAATGGGTAATGTGTCTAAAGCCTCCACATACAAAACACTTTCTCTCTTACATCACTCTCTCCCTATTCATCTATCTCTGTCTTTCCCACTCCTCTTGTCATCTCCATTTTTTTCTGCTCTTCTTTTCTCCCTCATTCTCATTTTCTCTACTCTTCTCTACTTGTCCTCTACTCTCTTTCTTTCTTTTTCTCTGTTCTTCTTCTTCCCACTTTTCATCATACTCTCTTCTCCTCCATTTTCTTTCATCTTCTCATCTTCTCTTCTCAGTGTCTTCTTTCTGTATCAACAACAACAATTTCTGTAATTCAAATATTTTTTTCTGATTCTCCATCAATTGTGCCAATACTCTTACTACTTCTTCTTCTCTCACATCTCTGATCAACTTCTCCACATTCTCTCTTGAAAACAACTCTGAATTTAACATTGTTGCCATAGTGTCTAACAACTTCAAAACAATATCTCCCAAAAGTATTCCTTCAAAAATTTTCTCTGTAAATACTAGCCAGTATTCTTCTTACCCAACCTTACACTGTCTACTGACTACCTATCTACTATCTTACTAACTACTTCCCTAATTGAACTGCAATACTAATATCTCTAAGAAGAGAATTCCTAAAGTAAATACTTTCTTACTGAATAACATTGCTCTTCTGCATGTACTAATCACAATGTCAAGTTTACAAACAGTGGACTTAGGTTTTCTTTATTTTACTTTTTGTTTTTATTTTCATTCTGTTTTATTTTTCTATTTTTTTATTTTTAGAACAACTAGGGTTAGGGTTGATCTGTCACACTGTCACATCAGTCACAATCTGATGGTGTAGTCACAAAACAGATCACGAGACTTGGGAGAACTTAGTAGAAGATTCTAGAACAGATGATGTCATACAACATGGACACCACATATTGGCCTCATGGACTACACATGGTTGTTTAGGGTAGGGTGCACAGTAGTTAGCACAGACCATCTGTAGGACTAT
>Ga0157364_1001646_pt1 | contig 19397 bp, 7 predicted proteins | sample AttsexASBM2_FD_111476 | JGI IMG/M metagenome (GOLD analysis project Ga0157364, IMG submission 111476) | Fungus gardens microbial communities from leaf cutter ant in Ribeirão Preto, State of São Paulo, Brazil - Atta sexdens ASBM2 | ecosystem: Host-associated > Fungi > Mycelium > Unclassified ...
CATAATACGCTTTTTCTCCTAATAATTGTTATCCTGAAACAAAATCAAAATATTGAATTACATAATCCAACTATGCAATCTTTTGTATATTATCAATTGATCAATGTAAGATGTTTATAAACGATTTATATAAATTGTTTTTATAAACGATTTATATAAATTGTTTATATAAATTGTTTTATATAAATCTATGGCAATTGACTCAATTTAGAAGACAACAAATTCGATAAATTCGTTATGCATTGTATATAAAACACTTTTACAATTATTTCTTTCATCGTATTGTTTATTTGACAAATTGAATCAATTTGTTGAAGTTTGTTGATAATTTCGAGATAACGTTATTCTGTAACGAAAAGCGGAGAATGTGGTATCGAACGGTTTTAAATTTCATCCAATTACGGATTGTCGACATCAGGTCGATGTTCTCTCTCTTAGCTATCAAGGTTTTACGTTACTGAACAGAAGGTTCGTTAGGATAATCATTCAACGGTGAAATTATTTTCGATAAAAGGTAACTGCTTATTTTGCGTGATAAAACCGGATTAAATAAATCCTGGCACACGATAATTTCTAACAGAAACAGTTTATACAAATAATTATACAAATAATTCTTCTTTGCTTATAATGTATGTTTTTTTTTAAGTATTAACACCTATTGATGGATATATCGCAGTTACACACAAGTATTAGCATCATAGTATTCATGGATCATCAAAGTCTCAATTCTGTACGATCGCAAAGTTTGAAGTGGCGTTTATAATTTTAAGGCATAAATTTTAAGCTTTAAGTCGTAAAAAATTGACAATCATGCCTAATTTCGTGCACTTGATGCACGTATTAACTAATAACTTTCTATTAAATTATTTTAATTTAAGCGACGTATTCAAAGAATGATGTTGGTATATTATGCATCAATGCAAAATTGATCTAAATTGGTACAAATTGGTGCATCAAAATGATTAATTAAATACACATATCGTATATATGTTTACACATATCACCAAAATTAAGATCATTCAATAAATTACTAGTTAGTATCCGTATCAAGTGCACGATGTAAACTAGGCCATAGTCAATTATTTTCTTTATATTCAATTGTGATTGGATTGGATCAATTCCTTACGGCTTAAAATTTAAGACTTAAAATTTACATCTTAAAATCTCTTTGTAAATGCCGCGTAAACTAATGCTAGGGTACAGTTTAGAATATATGAGTGATCATTTGGGAGCATCATGAAATTTCCGAATTCAGAAGGAAACATTTTTTATTACACGTCAATAGTTACTTTCGCCAAATTACAGTTGACCAACAGTTACTATTGATCAATAATATCATTGATTCTCCAATCAACACACAACATTTAAAAAATATTTTTTAAATATATATTTATTTAATATTTTTACATTAAATAAATATTTAAAAATATGTGTTGATTGAATCCCCCAATCATTAATGATTATCATTGAGAAACCAGTCGCCATACTTCTTTATATATTATATAAAACATATATATATAATATAATTATTATATTTTAAATAACTTTTAGCTCTTATTTTTTTGTTTTATCTGAAATGATCAATATTTTATAGTTTTTGTAAGATAAATATTTATTTTACAAAAATTATAAAATATTGATCATTTCAGATCAAAACAAAAAATAAAAGCTAAAAATGCTTTGAATTATCTTGATAATTGAATTTATTGTTACATATTATGTTTTTTTTCCAATAAAATGTCATTGCGTTATGCAATAAATTATATGTAGAAATGCAGAAATGTAAGAACCGTGGCGACAGCCTTTGGTTCATACGTAAAGCTTGTCCGTTCATATACTATGTACCGACATTCGATACATGATTCCTTTTATTACTATTAATTTATAAATTACTAAAAAAATTATTAGATATAAATTATATTCCTCATTGTTATTTTAATAATTTTTTCATTGCACTATATTAATTAAAGACATGATTATAATTATGTTTTTATTATACTTTTTATAAACTAAGATTTGAAAGTAATATTAAAAATTAGTTTAATGAGAGGTGTAAAAAACTCTATAAAAAAACTTTATAAAAATACTTGGAGAAGAATATGAACAATTGTATTTTTAAATCCTCTTTTTTATTAATTATTTTTTAATAATAGATATATTTCATTAATTAAGTAAACAAGATATTCCCCTATAACATTGCAAAATTATGTTTGCTGAAAGCCCCCAAAAGAGGAACATATACTTTGTTATTAACTGCAAACAACTTTAGTCGGCAATATATATGTACTTATATATCAGAGAGTTACGATTAATGGCGATTAATAACGAACAGTTTTGCGAGAGTTGCAGCAATTAACACATAGGATTTGTTAGTCAAAATACACGACAGATTGGCAGTGAGCAGATTGGCCCTATTCTGTAACTTTTAATGACAATGTCAATTATTATATGTCGTCACGCATTTTTTTAGTATATAAAATACTTGTTCAACAACACTATAACGATATCGACATTATCGTTAAGACTTACAGAATAGGGCAATAGGTCTATCGGACATGTTGACGACAGATTGACAGCAGAAACCAAAAGAATATGCCTAAATGTCAAAATTTAAATGTGATTGAGCAAAGCACTCGCGAGCAGTACGCGGCACCGCCGCGAGTGAACGTTGTGGTGCCACGTCCTCTTCTCATAAATGGCTGCGTTCAGCAAAACATAACAGTTTTGCAATCGTTTTATGATTGTCTATTGAGATACGACCATTCTTCTAGATCTAAAAGTATAATTTAATTCAGCGCGAAGAAAACTTCCAATAGTTGCAGAATAACGTTTTGCTGAACACAGTCAATTAAAAAATCTATATGGGTAAGTCCGCAAATACAATATGTGTAGTAAGCCTTAAGCCTTAAGAAATTAACCAATCACAATCGAATGTGAAAAGAACAATTGACCGTAATGATCAATTCCTTAATCCTGCAGACACAATAGAGTAGTAAGCCTTAAGCTTTAAGGAATTGGCAATCATAATCAATTATTTTTCTTACATTCGACTGATTGATCAATTTCTAAGACTTAAGGCTTACTACTCTATTGTGTTTGCGGGGATAAGGCTTAAGGTTTACTATATTGTTGTGTTTGCAGACTTAATAAGATAAAAGGTTGCATTCAGCAGAATGTTTATTTTGCAACTGTAAAAGTTTTATTCGCGCTGATTGGATTATACTTTTAGATCTGAAAATGTAATTCAATCAGGATAAAGGAAAGTTCCAAAAGTTGACAAAATAAACATTCTACTGAACGCGACAAAAGATGCAGTATAGAGTCGAAATGCGCATGTCCACTAACGTGACTTTAGCGTTCATCATATCTGCGGATACATAAAAACTCTCCACTATGAGAATTTTCACTCGTATTCTAATAAAATAATTTTTCGAAATAGAGTCCCTAAAAAAGGCTTTCATGACAAAAGCAAGTGACATGTACATTGATAATATAATTTTTGGTGCAATTAATTTCTGTACAAAATTCAAAGACATGATATTTGTATAGCGTTAATCTGTCGATGTATTTACCGACAGATCAGGGTTAGGTAATGCTAAGTGAAAAAATTAAAAATTAAGTTAAATAGTTAATTAAATGTAACTAAGTTAAGTTAAAATTGATTTGTTAAATGATAAATATTTTATCGTTAATTATTGACTTTTAATTATTGACTTTTAATTATTGACTTTTTTAAAGTTAATTCTAAGATTAGTGCAAAGGAATGATTATATAATTTTATCTTTATATTATATAATCGTTAATTGTAAAAAAAAATCAGTGATTCTTTAATAAATATACTGTGAAAAAAACTATCTAAAACGGTCAAATTGTTTTTTTTTCTTTTGAGTGATCATTTGAATCAAATTTAATTTTGAACTTTTCAATTACTTTTTTTATTCACTCAACTTTAAATTTAATTAATTTCATTATGAATTAATTTGTATCTTAAGTAAGTTAAATTTTTCAGGCTGTTTATTTAACATACCTCAGATATTCATGGATCTGGTCTATGTTTGGTCAGTTTGGTCTATGTTTGGAATCAATCTGTCATCGCATTGTTATGGCCAAATTCACTCTGGTGGACTAAAATTTAACTTCAAACTATGAATTTTAAAATACACTTTTATAACAAGAAATGATAGTTATGGACTTCCGAAATTGAGATAATACAGAAAATTCAGGCAAATGAGAGTTTAGTGCGGTATTTAATGTACAAACATTGCTGCACACACATTGATAAATGTGTAGATAAATTGTATTTAACTTATTTTACATTCGAACGTTTCGACTAACAGTTGGGATCATCATTAGCGAGATCACAACGAAAAAAAAACTATTTTTGTAAAGTTACTGATACCAAATTGGACCAAATTGTCAATTGCTACCATTCTAAAACTATCCGTCTAATACGAAACAAAAAAATATGGAATACAATATGCAATACGAATAAATATACATATACATGTATATTTATACATGTGTCTGTTATTTTTATATTTTCATAATTCAAATACTGTGTTGAGAAATGCAAATATGACCTGGACACGTAAAATTTTTTTTTCACTATAATTCGGTTGACTATTTTAATCGCTTTCAGTCTATCATGTGTTTTACATGATGAAATACTTGACTAATTGCATTTATTTCGTATCCGTTTTTTATTAAGAAGAATGTAATATTCAATATCCTTTTTATGTATTTGTATAATTTTTTTAAAGTTTTTTTTAAGGTTTTTTTTAAAGTTTTTTTTAAAGTTTAGGGATTTCGCTGTTTTTTGTAAATTATTAGAAACATAATAACAATTATTTTTAGAATATTTAAATTCGTACTCTTTCGTCTTTTCCTATTTGATATCATACAAGACCCGATTACAAGATACGCCGTAAGTAATAATCAAAACTCAAAATTTGAACTACGGATTTTGAATGGTGATGACAACAAAGGAGGAGGGTTAATAAGGCCATTTTATGGTCCCTAATGCGATACCTAAATCCTTTTCATGATTAATAAGTGAATTAATAAAACATTTTCGTTCATTATATTACTCTGCATTATATTAACGTGTTTTTAAACTATCTATCATTCTCCAAGACGAAGATGAATGCAACTCATAGTGAAAAATTGAATTTTTTTATTACTCTTGACATATTACTCTTGACATATCTTTCAAATGATACCTATATGCAATGATGCGATTTCCGAATTCAAAAAAATTGAAAAAAATAAAAAAATCTCTACAATAACATATAGCAATACAATTTTGGTATGATGTAGAGACTTAAACCTGTAGGGACAAATAATATTATCTATCTGTAAACCTCACCATTTAATGAATAGATACCCATATTTTAAGAGTAATCAAATAATTTTTTCACTGTGAGTTGTATATCTTCACCTTGGGGACGATAAATATTCTAAAATGACATTTATATGATAGCAGAGCAGTATAATGAACAAAAATATTTTATTAATTCACTTATTAGCTAAAAGGTTTGAGTATTATAGTGATATATAGAATGTTTGGAATTTAAATGTCAAAATTTCGAGAGTGTATAGAGATCGATAAATTAAGAAAAAAAGTTCTATAGAGATATATGCTCGTTTTGGCTTCATTTTGGAGAAAATCGTAAAAAAGACAAAACATAGTTGTTTCGTTTTTGCACTGCTTCTAAAATATTATCGTCGTAAAAGCGTACACGAAAACAATAATAATAATTTCGTTTTAAAATGAAAACTTTTTTGTTTGTTTTGTCCAGTGGGTCCCATTTTTTTACCCGACAGGTTAAATGTAGTCAGATATACAGATTTTTTTGGAGACTAACTTCTCTGATTATTTAAAAGATATCCATCTGCAGCAACGAATTGAAATGTGGTTTCAACGATGAGATGTCCAGTTCATTATGGCAGAAACTACTCAAGATTGGCTAGATAGATGTTTTCTACAATGATGGATTGGATGTGAAGAAGTAGTAGTACCTTGGTCACCTTGGTCACCTCAGTCACCTGATCTAACATCACATCTGGTCTTCTTTGTGAGTGGATCCTGAAGCAGGAAGTTTATTTGTTGTCATCAACTCAAAAGAACAATTGAGAAATCAAATTGAGGCTGCAGTGCACCAAATATCACCAGATCAATGTTTAGCTGCAACACAAGCTATCCATACTAGATGCAATGCTTGCATTGCTGTAAGAAGCCAACATTTTAAACAATATCTTGCATGAATAAGTAATGACTTATTCACGTTATATTTATTCACTTGCTTAATGTAGTAGATCTTTCTCTTCATGAAAATATAAAAATGAAAATTATGTTTTTTCTTTTTCGCGATTTTCTCCAAAACGAAGCAAAAATGAACATATTTCTACAGGACTTTTTTTCTTAGTTTATCGATTCTCTACATGTTCTCGACATTTTATCGATTTAAATTCTAAACACCTTGTATAATAATTATTTTTTACATTCCTAATAATCGCACAATAAAAAATATTATCTACTAGAAATCTGTAAGGTGTTCAAAACGACTTTATTAACCTTTTTCCTTTATGAAATGTGTTTCGAAGGAGGGTGTAGTTCAGATTGTAAAGTCATGGAAGAACTCGAGTCGAACCTCAAATCAAACCTAGAGACGAGCTCCAAGAGAGTCAAACTCTCGCATGTATATCTAATTGCATAACAAATTCACAAAATTGAAATCTTAATGTGAATTATAGAAATACTCATGAAGTTTGACTCAAAACTTGAAATTCGACTCGATAATTTGAACGTAAGGTTAACATATCAGTTATCAAAAATTTTTCACTTCCTTCCCTTTAATTTTACATGAAATCTTACACTTTACACTTCACATGTCCAACCGATATTCCGAAAAAATCATTTATATAACATTTATAATCAATCTGAACATCTTATCTAATGTTGAAGCAGTTAAGATTATTGTGGAAAAAACATATTTACATATTCTTATGTAAATTACATTAAAATACTTTCAATTATATGTACGATATCTGTCTCATACGTAACAAGAGTATTTTATTTAAAAAATTATTATTGAATTTATACACAATAAAGGAAATATACGATCTCTTTCAGAATATCTTTCTTAGGAACGCATCTACCGTTCACAGTGATTTTATCACTCTTGGTAATGTTCTACAAATGAGATAGACCTCGTACATCTTTTTATATTTTTTCATTCTTTCAACTCTACAAAACAGATTACGTTATTTTAAAACCATAAAATTTATTCTCAAACTTCATTAACGCAAACTATTATGTTACAGACTCATACTTTGTGCAAGTATACATACAAAAATTTAATTTGCAAAAATTAAAATCATTTTTCCTGCAGTGAGAAAACAGTTTGAATCACAAATTCTTACATTAATCTTCTGCAATGAGAAGGTCAGAAAATATTACTAAAAATATCAATATTCAAATTTTATCAAGTAGAATAATGTAAAATTTATCAAGTTTTTTAATGTCTGAAAAATTATTTGTCTGAATTTTACTCGAAGACTTACAATTAGTTAAAAATTATAACTTTATTCTATAATTTTTGTGATGGTAGATAACAGCCTGATTTGCTGTTATCTATTATATCTATAATTTTTGTTAGTAAAAACCGTAACTGTAACTGAAGAGACAGTCGGTGACGACTCTTCTTTACAAGGTCTTCTTGTTACAAGATTCTTGGCTGGCCAAAATTTTCGTTTATGTCGCCACAACATATGTAATGTTAATGACGCTTTGGTATGGTACGGCCGATGAATTTTTCCTCTTGCGGGTGCATATTTCGGGCACAAATGACACTTAAACATCCTCTGTGCTGTCGATCTCTTTTGAGATTGAACACTTTTAGTAATTTTAGTAATTTTGAACTTTTGTCTTATATTTTGCAAACCTAAAGCGGGTATCAAATATCTCATTTGATAATCAGGTTGCCGTATAACTTGTCGAGGCCGACTTTGTTTCCGCCTCGATGTTGTACATCGTGAGCTCCCATTTTCAATCCCTAGATTTTCCTTTTCATTTAGGATACTTACATATTCCTGCGAAGATGATGATTCCGAAAGTTCATCAGCGGCTTTTGACGTCGATGGTAGCTGCCAACTACATGTAAAATCATTATTAGATGTATCGATAGCGTCATTTCTACTTCCATTATTGTGATCATTTAAATATGACTCAAGATCATCATCTCTATCACTCTTGAAATCGCAGACGCGACATATGACGAAGTCACGACTGCGTGCCTCGCGGCCGTTACCATTGCTTCGGACGATATCATCATCGTCGTCGTCATCGTCGTCGTCACCAATGGTGTCGCCTATGTGACGGTGCGACCGCTTCTCCTCCTCCGTAGGGTATGCCATAGTCGTTGCAGTTGCAGGGGACTTTACCATCTCGTGGCTGCAACCACCGCGGCACTGTTCCATAAGTTACGTTCGCGTCATTTTTCTACCAACGTACGAGTGTTCGTCGTAACACGACGTGAGAGAAACAAAACTGTGTAACTGGACAAGAACACATTCAGCAACAACAACAACGCGTACGCAATCAGAATTGCGCGGCCTACGACATCGAAAAAGCAAATTGAAGCGTGCACGTGATAGCATACGAGATGAAGAGATATCGTTTTTTTAACTAAAAATAATATCAAAAAATGACGCTAGAACGTAACAAAATATAGGAGGAGGAGTGGACAATGATGCGCGAGATGACGAATCGCCGGACCGCATCATGAACGGGTAACGATTGATGTATATCGATTTCGCATTAAATATAGAAAATGTGATAGCATTGGACGTTCCATGAATCATCCGTACAATAGCAGACGGACGATCAGAACTGGTGACAAAAAGTTAATGCATACAAATCGTGACCCGTCGTCGAGCGCGCCAACATTAACCAAATGAGCGAACATAAAATTCAAAAGAGCTCGCCATTTAATGTCGTGCGGCATTCATTGCGCAATTAATGGTAAATAAAAAAGTAGGGAAAACGCAACAAAATGCAATTAACTGAATAAATAAATGGAAGCCGAGTGTCAACGTGCAGCAACGATAAACATTATAATGCTTACCCGAGTATAGTGCTTGGTGGTATCACAGTGGTAGCAGGTGCAATCGTTGGAGCCGGTGCTGGAAAAACTGGTGGCCCAGGTGGCGGTCGTCCTCCTCCCACGGGACTGTAAATCCAATAATGAGCAATAGATAATCGTATAAATTATTCGGTTGACAATGAAGGTATTCTAGACTATTACAAAACGATTCAAATTTGCGAATATTTTTGCGAAATTATATGAAAAATTTATTTATCAATTGACAACCTTTAAATAAAGAAATAAAAATAATAAAAGATTTCTAATATTTGCATAATTAAAATTGTAATTTTTAAACAATAAAAATCTTATTACACATATGTGAGAGCACAATCAATAAGAAATAGGAAAAATATATATATATATATATATAATTTAAATCTTCTGCGTTTCAATTTTCCTTCAAAATCGGCACGAACTTTCCGGACAATCTAATATATATATGTACATACATATATACCAAATTTGTAGTTTGAACTGCTTGCTGAAAATTTCATTGGCACTGTTTGGTAAATTTAATTTAAAATTACTCATTCTCATAACTACGTCTTATTTCTTAATAAGAATAAACTTAGACGAAAATTGAGATTTTAGACTTTCTTTTTAATGAGAAGATTAAAGTTTGTGAAATATAATAATAAGTAAACATTTTCAAAATTTAAGTAAAATTATATATAATTATTTATCATATAATTCATATTTACAAAAGCATTTAAGATAAGATTGCCAGTATTTTGGACATTGTCAATAATTGGATTTTCTACCTCAATATTGCCTATTTTATTATTGCACTGCGGCAATATATAAACTTAGACGAAAAATTGAGATTTTAGACTTTCTTTTTAATGAGAAGATTAAAGTTTGAAATATAATAATAAGTAAACATTTTCAAAATTTAAGTAAAATTATATACAATTATTTATCATATAATTCATATTTACAAAAATTTAAGATAAGATTGCCAGTATTTTGGACATTGTCAATAATTGGATTTTCTACCTCAATATTGCTTATTTTATTATTGTACTGCGGCAATATATTTCTAAAGAAATATAGAAGACTCAATTAATGACAATGTTCAAAATATTGGCAATCTTATTTTAAATGCAGTTTCTTTGACTTCTCGATAATAACCGTTATGTAGCATCTTTTAGACAGCAATCGTTTATTATAAATATAACTGTATAAATTTCAGATTTGACCTCCAACATCTCGGAAATTGTTCATTTTTGGACCTTATGTTCATGAAGACTTTTGATCAGGACTTGATCTACATTATAATAAAATTTTAATCAATTCAATTTGTGTAAATTCCTTTTACTAAATCATACATCAAATGTAAAAACTTACTGTAGGGGTTGCTGATGTCGATTATTTGGCGGTGCTGCGTTCTGAGTAGTCGATGTCGACGGCACACTCGCACGATGAACATGAACCTGATGCATTTGCAATTGATTGGCATCTTCGGCAAGAAACGGGCACCTCGAACATTGTCTCCTATTGTGGACCTTTAGAACGTGTGTTGCAAGTCGCTCGGCGCGCGCCGCTTTGTACTCACACAGGGTACAAGCAAAGGGTTTCGTATGGGTATTCATATGTCGTTTTAGACACCAGTTATCAACTCCGGTCCATGAACAGTATATGCAGCTGTATCTTGACAGAAATGTTTCAATACATAAATTGTTCGGAAAATTTATTTCAAATTTTGTTAGCTCAAAATTATATACAGGATATATTACGAAATTTCCGACTATCTGATGTGAAAATCTAAAGTTTTCTCTAAAAATTTGTTTTTAAAAAATTTTCCTTCGATTTTTTTTACTGAATTATTCGCGTTAAGTAAAAAGGAACATTCCGACTTTTATTGTTTAAAAACCGTGTCGCAATTAAAGATACAGATTTTTAAAACTAAAACTTTGTTCTATCGAATGATAATTGCCAATTTTATTAAAAAATAAAATATATATAAATTTAACCTAAAAATATGACTATATTACTTTCCTTGTAATCATTGCGCAATGATTAGAAAGAAAATAATATATTTTTAGTTCAAATGCATATATATATATATATATTCTATTTTTTTTTTTAATTTATATCACTCGATAAAGCACGTTTCAATAGGAATCTGGTGCTTTAATTGTAACACGATAATTTTTGATGGAGTTATAAACAATTAAAGTCCAAATGCACCTTTTTACTTAACATAAAAATAAAAAATCGTAGGAACATTTTCAAAAAACGATTTTATAGGGAAAATTTCGAAAACGATACGATAGATAATTTACGATAGATAATTTCGATTGAAAATTTTCGAAAATTCTTTTAGGCATGACCTACAAAGAGAAAATTTTTTTTCATTTTTTTCAGCTCGTAAGCTTTTTTACATGCAAAAATTACAAAACTCATATAATCTCAAAAAATTTAATAAGTTTTTAAAAGTAGAGATTTCAAGCTTTAAAACTCCTTTTTTAAATTTATAAAACTTTAATTTGTTTTTAAAAATGTTGTACATACAATTTTAGACTAACAAAATTTGAAACAAATTTTTCGAAACAACAATAATTTCATTACATTCAATTTACAATACTATATGAAAAATTTCTTATCAAAAAACGTCATGTTTATTTGCATATAAATACGAGAATGTTAAATCATAATTTTGATACTCAAACATACATATTTAAAAAATTATATAAATTAAAAATGACGTCAAAGCGTGATGAAACTCAAGAATTTTCAGAAACGAACCTTTTTTCCTGTGCGTTTTTGGAACCTCCCTTAAGATGACTCTTACTATTGCACCCACCATTTTGCACTCGTCTTCCTGTATTGCAATTATTATCGGATTGCACAATACCCGACGGAGAAGGCATGATTATCGCTTGATGGATACCAGTAGTGCCTACATTGGCGCTCGATGCGACAGCGTTCGGCTGTAGTTGATAGCCCTTATTACTAGCGAAACCGAACTGATTGCTCATATGTTGTTGCTGCGGTTGTTGCTGGCTGGTCACGTTGACGGTTGCCGTCGTATCCTGTTGTAACGACTTGGGAGCGTTTGTATCCACTGGTTTCCGTATCTTCGATACATCGTACACGTGATCGCGGTGCATTCTCATGAAATGCTTCTTTACGTGATCCGCACGATTAAATGGTTTGTAGCACATGTAGCAATGAAATGGTTTTTGTTCGCGATGGATATTCTCATGTCGTGTGTAAAGATCTCGTCTGTCCGTGCCATAAGGACAGCATGGACAGTTATAACGTTTATTATTCGTGGAGGCCGCAACAGTAGTAGACATCGTGGTCGTATTCTGTGAAAGTTTATGCCTTTTTAAACTAGGCTTTAAAACAGAATTAAATAAAATTATTTTTTTTGCATTATCAGTTATATTAGAAGACAGTAGATAAAATTAGTAGAAATATTTGCCGCAGTAATTTTATATTGGAATATGATTCCAAGATGCTATATTATATGCTATAATATTATATACATATACAGGACCTAAAAATAATTTCACATTTATGTGATAGATGATACATACCATAATAAGTAAAAGAATTTTAGTAAAAACAATCAAAATTAAAAAGGGTGTGTAAGAGTCAAATATAAAATGCAATATAATGATCTAAGATATAAAATGTATTATGCTCTGTAAATTGTAATTAAAATCATATTACATGTTTTTCGGCATCTAGATTGAGCCAGCTTCAGATAAAAAAAAATTCACGTAGTAGTGTTAGTACAATAAAATGATGAAGATAATGTAAAAATATACAAGTATAAGATGAGACCCGATGAATGTCTTGTATATTTTCAAATTATTGTCTTCATCATTTTACTAACACTGCATGAATTTTTTTTTATCTGAAGATGGCTCAATCTAGATGCCGAAACATGTAATGATTTTACTTACAACTTACAGAGCATAATACATTTTATATCTTAGATTTTTATGTTGAATTTTATATTTAATTCTTACAGGCCCTTTCTAATTTCGATTGTTTTTGTACATTAAAAGTCCTTTGTTCTTGTTTAATTTAATTTTAAATATAGATTAAATATAGAAATTTCAATCGAAATTTTTGAGATACCTATACGTATCTCTATCTATCTAATAATTTTATATATTAGTATTATAACTAACTTATTGTCATCTTCTCTAGTGTCGCATACGATGTGAAAAGAGAAAAATTGAGATAATCATAATAGCCTATTTGCAAAAATTACATCTCCAATGAGATGATTTCTCATAATGCCTATCCAATCGCTAGTTGATATCAACTTATTGATTTTCGATGAAATTTTTTATTATAAAGTGTATATGGAAATTGAATAAGAACATTCAGACATGCGGTTTGAACACTGAGATAAATCTTCATGTCGCATGCGACACGTAGAAGCCAATAAGTCAGTTATGATACTAACATATAAAATTGTTGATCTCTCTAGAAACGGTTGAGCTTTCGACTTATATTTACTAAGACTTTTAAGACTCATGGTATGAACTATCTACCATAAATGCTAAATGGTTTTTGTAACCTTGTATATGATACCACATATGTATATTACTTTTGAGGCTTTCACGGGTATGTTTCTTCAGAAGTGCCAAAGAGTTTACGGGTTGTCGCCGTGTCGTGATCTAATGCCGACGTTTCGTGAACCTTGCCATTCACTGCATCAGGGCGAGGAGCGCCTTGGTGAAGTGAATGGCAAAGTTCACGAAACGTTGGCATACATATGTATATTATTACATAATATTTTTTATTACGTAATGTATAATACCTGTTGTAAATGCTGTAGCGCAGGGGCAGATGGCAGTTCTTGCAAATGAAAGCTCGATGTAGTTGTTAATAAAGTCGCAGGTACAGTTTGCGTTTCTTGAGTTCTTCGGGTAGGAGGAGCCGCTCGTTCAGCACGTTCACGAAGTCTTTCTAAATACATGACTACATCTTCGATTTTAAAATCCGTTTGCAAATAATCTTTGCGTGGTGAATGATGCCTATTTCTGCTATCAGCTAGAATTCTCGACGCATGATGCTCCATGAAGTGTTCGGCAATTTCTCGTGGACCACTCGTTAGGATGTCTCCTGTGAAAATCAGATAGTCATTTATTCATGCGGATAAAGTCAATTCAGTTTTTATAAGACTATCCGTTTTTATAAGACTATTACAAATCAAATTAATATATAAAATAATATAGAAATAAAATAATTAAATTAATTACAATTAATTCTTAATACACATAATGATTTTTGCTTTTTGCACTTTTACTACACACGATGGGTCTTTCGCGTTAATCTGTCTGAGTTAATTCTATCATTTTTTCAAGTTTATGAAAATCGTTAAGTGTATCTTAATATCTTTAGAAAGTATCTTACATCTTACATCTTACATGTATCTTAATATCTTTAGAAAGTAAAGTTGTATATGTAATGTTTATTTAAAAATATTCATATAAAAATGTAAAACTCTGAAACAGAAATGTTTAAAGGAAAAAATATTTCAATATCTTAAAATTGATATTTCCAAACTAAAAAAAATTATATTAAATCTACAAGACATGTGAGAATACAACCAATATGAAATAAATGTCTAAAAAAAAATAATTCAAGTGTGATCTATTTAATTATTTAGTAAACACATTTTTTTAATATACATTAGTAGATAAAAATTGAAGCTATATTACATTTAAACAATGCATTTTATTATTGCTATTATGTTACAAAAACTTATAATTTATTAGAAAAATATTTATTATAACTTTCTATAATATACATATATTACTGACATTTTTTTTTCAATGTCCAAATATATATTTATCTCGTTTTAAATGCAAAAATTTTGAAGGATTTGATCAACACGAACAGACCCATGCATGTGCACGCGCACGCGTGTGTGTGTGGTTAAATTTTTTTTATAATTCGCAAAATATTTCTGCAATAGAAACGAGAATTAATTAAAAATAAAGAAAAAAATAAAAATTTTTTTATTATAAAAAAGTACACACTCTATCATCTGAATTATCCTGATCAAAGGATTCGCAAGAACAGGAGCCGGCAATGCACAATTCTCTAGATGCCAAAGTTTTTCAGGAAAATAATATAGATCATTTAGCTAAATGTTTGTAATATTTCAAGGAAAAGAAATGGGTCACGAATGACCCATCATGTGTATTAATTTAATTACATATAATTAATAGTTCAGCTTAATTAATTATATTAAGTATATGTAAGCATCTTTAGCGTTGTTTCATAAAAGACTGATTTTATGTTCGAATAAACAATATAAAAAATGAAAAAAATAAATAAATTTTTAACTAATGTGCAAAGAGGATAATATTTATAATTTATAATATTTATACACGTAGATCTATAAAAAAATAAAATATATCTATAAAGAAAAATAATATAATAGGAAAGAAAAGAAAATACAGTATCATTATATTGTTAGTAGGTTTTTTGCCATATATATCTAATATCTGTACAATGACAATGAATAGTACCGAATTATCGTTAAGAATTACAGAATCGGAGTATAGGTCGGTTCAAATCAGCTACGAATAAAAACCGCTATAAAATATATTCATGATCAATATTTTATCTTAAATCCAATCTATTTTCTTATAGTTGAAATTCGACATAATATTAAACTGCTTGACAAATTTAAATTTTTTCAAAACTAAGATCAAGCGATTCTTACAGACTTTTTGTTGGTAAAAACAAATCTGTAAATGAAATTGCTCTATTATGTCACGTTTTTGAAAAAAAAATTGAATTTAAAGATATCAAAAATTGTATTTTTTGAAACCTTTGAGTTAAATTTCAAAAACATGACAAAGAGCAAATTCATTTCATTCATTTTTAGAGATAAAAAATCTATAAGATTCAAATCTTATTGGCTACTTTATACAAGAAGCAGCAAAGCAAGGGAACTTAAATCCATAGATGAATGTACCCTTTGACGATCATGCAATTTTAATTATTTTTCGTTTTTTTTTCTTATTTTTTTTTTACAACAAATGAAATAGCGGAAAAATAATGCATTTTTTTTCATAGAATATAATAGTGCTATTATTTTCATTCAAATTAAAATTTAAACAAATTATGTAATAATTTGTTTAAACAATTTCAGATTCATAATCAGCGATTTCACAAACCATCATATGTAATTGATTCAAATTGTATAACCTCAAAGAACTACATTTATCTAAGGATTTAAGTTCCCTTCTTCTCATTGTAAATGATACTTTTTGTATAAAGCAATCAATAAAAGTAAGTGATACTTACAGATTTTTTGTCGTTGAAAACTTATCCATAAATAAAATTGTTCTATTATGTCACGTTTTTGAGATATTTTATCTCAAAAATACCATTTAAAAATGCCATTTTCAGTATCTTTAAGTTCAATTAAGATAAATCTCAAAAACATGATGAGAGACTAATTTCATTTATATATTCATTTTCAGTAACAAAAAATCCATAAGAATCAGTCCTGTTCATGATTTAAAAATCGTGGACAGTATTATTTATTTGATGACGATAAACATAAATTTTTCATTCCTTTTTTCGTTTTTTTAAGAGTAAATATATAACAGTATTCAAGAAAAATTAATGATGAACTATTTTTTCTAGCATTATAAATTGAAGAAATGCAAGCGAAAAATACGAAAAGTACTGTCTCTTCAAAACAGTATGATCAGTAATTAGAAAGGGGACCTTTCTCACTATCTACCCTTGCTAATCAACTTATTTTTATCTTGTATCAGCTAAACTTTTTACACTATTGGATAGAAAATTACTCAACTATACTCTGTATACTCTATCGATCTAGACCTTTAAGCGTGAGATTGTAAACAAGTTAGCAAAAAATTTTTCAGATAGGTTTATGCAACGTTCATTAGATATATATTCGTGTCTTTAAATTTATTCGCTGTACATTATTGTAAGAACATTTTTAACAATGTATGTAAATTACGTGTACTTACCACACTCGTCACATCGCCACATGGCTTTTCCGGCGTGATAAGCTGCAATTCGACTTCCGTCGGTTCCTTTTAGTGGTTCGTCCTCGTACGTCCAATTTCCATCATCACTACCATCAGTACCGTTTCCTGTATCTTCTTCAGTCTTGTAAGAAACTGATGCTTCGAACTCATTTTGCACATTCGATGCTGCAATGACGAAATTATGATAAATTATATTAACTCTTCGCATTTAAAGAGATCTTAAAGTAAACTCAATAGAATTGTTATTTTACCAATTCAATAGGTCTTATAACTTTCACAGATAAGGTAAACTCAGATACGACAGCCATACGGGGAAGATGGCCATAGACTTTTAGTATGACTAAAAAAATGCTCTATTTAGCAATTATTGAAGAAATTACAGCCTAGGGCAAAATCTTTTCCGTATAACTATAATGCCCTAGTTTATCTATGATTTACATGTTATTAACACATCACTACTTGCTACTATTTATAATATTTCACACATACATAAATTTTCGTAGAATGATATCATATAAAATTAGATGCTCATATTTTGTAAATATAAATTTTAGAGATTTTATATGAAGCAAATTTTAGCTGCTCTAATTATATTGGATAAAAAATAGTAAAGAAAATCTCAGTTTCAAAAATTTTTCTTGCTCTCAACATAAATTCCGCATTATAAACTAGAATAATACATATAATTTTGGAAAAGGATTTTCAAATTTGTAAAAGTAATATATGTGATATCATCAGAAGTATCAAAGGGTTATCGCCGGGTCGTGATCCATTACTAATAGATTGCGATATCATTCTATGAAAATTATTATGTTTCATCGGTAAAACGAAAGAAAAAAATCTTTTTAATGAAAAAAACTCATCATTCTTTTATGAAACAAAACATTCCATAGCTAGCTAAGATGTCAGAAAAAGTAGTCATAATTCGGAAATTAATTAAATGGTTACCAAAAGACTTTAGAGTTTATCAAAAGACTTTAGAGTTTACCAAAAGAATTTAGTAACCGTTTGTGACTCCAACCGTGCAAATCGCGGATCGAAATACAAAAAATAGTCTTACTTTAATATTAATTTGTTTTCGAGGTTGCTGAATACAAATCCAAGGTCAAAATTACAAATTAAATAAGAATGGAGTATCTAATATTGCCGAAGATGTAAAAAGTAGTTTTATTTTAATATTGCTTTGTTTCTGATTTTTGGATTACTTATCATAAATTTAAGATGAAAATATCAAAAACTATAGCAAGTTCCAATATAGCACATCTAAAATTTATTAAATGATGCTGTAATGTTATGAGCGAATATGGAATGCATCCCTAAAGAAATATAGCGACACGCTATTGTACGGACGTACCTGTTTCATTCGTGCATCATCTTTACTAAAAAAATATTTTCATCAATACTATTTCACAATCCTATAATAATATTTAAAAATAAATAATAATAAAGAAAATATTTACATAATTTATAATTTATGGAAAAAACGGCGAAAAATGAATTTTCAGAAAAAGAAATTTAGACAAATTAAAATAGAAATCAGAGTGGGAGAATGGTTTAATTAAATTTGAAACACTCTTTAGGGTTGCGAACAATTAAAATAAAAAAAAAAATTTTCTATTAAAACTCAATAACTTAGTCATTTTAGAAGAAAATATTGTTTGGTTTTCTGACAATTCCTTCTACTTTTTCAGAAATATTCATCAAATTGTTCTTTTGTTATCAAGTTTCGAAAGAGTTTTCATAATTGTAAAACTATATTCGAAAATAGTGAAGTACTATTTGACTATCAATCAAATATTATTGCTAAAGTTCTAATGTGATTTTAAAGTAATTTATATCTTAAAATAAAAAAAAATAAATTAAATTAAATTAATAGCATTTTATTCTTGAATATATAACAAACTTAATGATTTGTAAAGAAAATTAATAATAAATATAAAAATCACTTTTAAAAAATTCAAATGATTGTTATACTATAAATGAATGATAATTATTTAGTTATTATTTGAAAAAAGTTGTAAAAAGAGCTATATTTTATTGTAGAATATTTTTTAATGCTATTTTCCGAAATCGAATTTTGACTACTTTCCAGGCTCGCTATTTCATAGTCAGTAATTAATTATCATGCGAGAATAACTAGTGAGAAAAAATATAATTTCGTAAACGCTTAATTAAATGACAATTATAAATGGAATTTTTTTATTGCTGAACACAGTTAACGTTAAACAATTAAATAATTAGA
>Ga0157364_1001647_pt1 | contig 19396 bp, 6 predicted proteins | sample AttsexASBM2_FD_111476 | JGI IMG/M metagenome (GOLD analysis project Ga0157364, IMG submission 111476) | Fungus gardens microbial communities from leaf cutter ant in Ribeirão Preto, State of São Paulo, Brazil - Atta sexdens ASBM2 | ecosystem: Host-associated > Fungi > Mycelium > Unclassified ...
CTTAATTTAGCGATTTATCTTTTTAAGTTTTAAGGCTCCTAAGTAGTCGCCGCGGCCATGTTGGAATCGTGACATCAGAAGCGAGGAATGATACATTAATTACGTGCCATTTGTAAGTAAAGATAATTTGAATAAATCTAAATTACGAGATCGCTTTAAAACATTTGTAAAAATTGACGAAAACTGTTTTCCTCTCTTGACAGTCAGTAAATGTTCGTAAAAGGCACATAAAGTGAGCCTTTACTCGAGTAGATCTGATAATTGTTGAAACGAGTGAAAAAATATGCTTCTTCAAAATTCCAAGATAACTTTAATTTTTGTCAATAAGTACGAGATAAGTTATAATTAAGCAAATAATAACGAAATAGTATGCAACACAAATTTTATCAAAATGGTATGCAACACAAGTTTTGTCATTTTTCGCCTATAAGTTCTATTTATCATGACGAGGCGCTGTAACAAGCACGAATACGAGGCCACATACATGTGCTCGCTTTCGGCGCGTCGAGAGCACATGTATGTACATGGGCTCATGCTTGTATGACTACCGGTCGCCAGGTCGCCGTCCGATTTTGTATCGCCACCGTCAACACAGTGTAGTGTGCCTATTAGGAATACTAACGTAGAGTTCTTGGCTGAGTACTCAGGAGCCTTAAGAAATATAGTAAATTCGCTACATTTTATCTTCTCTCTTTTTTTTTGTTTTATGAAGTGACTCTATTTCTTTGTAGCCAATACTTTACCTTATTTTAAGTGGAGTATAGAGTTCGTAAATAGACCAATTTTGCAAGGATCGTAGAGTCTGGCACTCGGAACATATGATCGATAGCAATAAGTTTTCTCACTGCAATCTGTAAATAGTAGGACAAATTTATTTATATTCATTTTCTTTAGCCGTTAATCTAGCTCGAATCTGTTTCTTTGGAGAAAAGAGAGTCATGGGAACGAAAGCGAAGGAGGTATATTTAAAACAATATTGTGACGATATTAATAAACACACGCACACATATCGAAAAGTGTTTGTTATTAAATTAATTATTATCTATTTCAGATTATTCAATTTATATTATTCAATTTTTACCTAATTTGATATCTTCTTTTTTTCTAATATCTATTAATTAATACCTTTACAGCGCAAAGGACGGAAGAATGTTATCATTATTTATAAATACGAATTAACTAATTTAGATATATATTTTTAGATATATTTTGCATTAAAATTCTTATCGTCTTATGCTTAGAATAAATAGCATGTAGAAAGGTATTGTGATTGAATAATTATCGAGTATGTTGTGATTTGTTTATTAAGCCACCAGCAGTACGATTTTTGAACGTATTACATATGGATATGTCGAATATACATGTATTGTGTCTGAATTAATTAAATTTGAATTTTTTTTTAACTAAAGAATGAAAGAGTGAAGAAGAAAAATTCGATTTTACTGCTTCGAATTTATACGCGTTTAATCATTTGTTTAAATCACAGATTTTATGATTGATATTGATAGAAAATAGATATTACTTCTAATGATTTTAATGATTAGTAATTTAAAACTCTTAAAGCGACGAACGAGGGTTATAATGTTCGTCAATTGAATTTTTATAATAAATTTGGTGTAGCGTCAAGAATCGTACGCGGGTTAAATTTAATAACGCTTTAAAATTCTTCGCGTTTTTAGTCTGTTGTAAAGCAAAGTAAAACAAAGGCGTATTGCTGGTGGTTCATTACAGGTATGAGAATTGGCGTGGCTTTTACAAGGGTTTAAGCGTTAACTTGGCCAGAGTGACCCCGGCTACAGTTATCACGTTTGTGGTCTACGAAAATATGCTTCATTATCTGCAATCCAGGCGTGCCACCGTGGAACAAGCGATTGCTATTCCTGCGATTAGCAAACTGAAGGAGTAAGGTAAAACCAGGGGATCTCTCGGAGCTTTACCAAAATACACGTATAATCCGGAACTGTTCGGAGTCGTATGAATGCATATAGTCGTCTGACAACATGTGGACCGAAACCAGTGATTTGTGATTACGATAAAATTCTGTTGTGAAGAAAAGACTCGAGACACACACAAGCCTCAGAAAACAATGATTTAAGTTTCTCATTAATATCCGAAGAGACTAAAATTGAATTACGAAAGGTTGCAAGCATTAGAAATAATAATTTTAAGAAAGCTCGTTACTTGTTTATTTAATATTTTTTAATATTTTTATCGGAAAGATTTAATATTTTTATTGGAAAAAATAGATAAATAAGTACTGCTCATAATGATTTTAAATCTTGTATAAATAATTTTTAAATTATCTTTCTAAATGCTACATTTTATTTTGTATTCATAATAATTATTTTAAATTTTATATTGGTTTTCTATAAGAATATCCTAACAAAAAAGCTTTAATTTAATAATTTTTTAAGATTAGAAGATTTCTAATGTTATAGTGGTCTGTGTAAGTCATTCTCGGATTAAAACGAGAGTTGAGTAATGGAAAGTACAATGATAGTTTTCGAGTGCTTGTTTAAAATGTACCAATAATAGAGATTTTTCGTATTGTTTGCAGAGATTGCATTTTTATTTTTCATGCATAATTTGATTTACAACAGTTTTCGAAAGATAATAGTTTTTATAGATTATGTTTCCTTCGTGTAATTACCAACTTGTTAATTACAGAGAAAGATAAAATTTAATGATATATATATATATAAAACAATGCATGTCTTCGATAAAGATTTGTTATTAGAATAGCAAATTTAATAAATTATTTAAAATTTTATATTTTTATATCATATCTTTCTCTTTTTCCTGTACATTAGGTAGGTGTATTTAAAAATACGTTCAGATTTCGTATTGATATATCTAATTATAATTATATTATTATGATTATTGTTAGTTTTTTAATGTTGTTTGTTTTATATAAATTAAAAAAGTTTCACGTTCAATTTTCAAACATAAAATAAAACGTAAAAATTTAATTCCATTATTATAATATTTTTATATGAAAATATCGATAAATATTGTTTTTTAGTAATAAGTTTGATGTTGCAGTAAATATCTAAGTTGAAATAAAAAAGAACTTTAAGAAATATAAATATATGTATATAATGAACAAATTTAAGAATAAATTTAAAGCGCAAGCATAAGGCGAATAAGTCGTGAAGAAAACAAATTGAAACATTTACACACAATTTCTATGATTTTTATTATTTATTTGTTCCAAGCAAATTTATATAATTTCTTTTATCAATTCCTTACATTGTTAAATCTCGCTAAAATTCTGTTGATATTATTTAATATAATAATTTTGTATAAATATCTATATATCTGATAAAATTCACAATGATTTTTAGTATAATCTTCTTTTCTTTAAATTGTATGAATTACTGAATTTTTCAATTTTTTTCGATGCAATATAATTATGGAGAATTATTCGTTTATGCTTTGCTGACTAATAGCTTGCTAGATCTAAAAGATTCACAGGACATCTTTCGTAGCGCTGATTACAATGCTGCTCGCTTTCGGCTTCGATAATTTCATCCGGAAGATCTTCATTCATCGACATAGAGGGTCTGTAACAAAGGAATGCGCTCAAATGTAATAATTCTTATATTACTGGTTTCATCCAGATAAATGATTACATGAACGTTGTCTGCCGAATGAACATTGAAAATAAAAATTCATCAGATAAGCTAATCGAAATCCAATTTTTTAAAATTCCCATTCTCTTGTTTATTGCTGTTATTATAAATTATTAACTTATAATATATGTTATTATATATAATATTATAGTATGTTGTTAACCTTTTAATTTTTTACTTGATATAATTTCAAATAGTTTTTCTTATCATACTTACGTGAAAATAATTCGAAGAATGTCACCAAGCACACCATTTTCGTTTAAGGAGTATTTTCCAGCTTCGCAAATTGTTCTTAGTAAACAATCTAGTCCAGGATAACCAAAGCTGTTATAAAATACATATGGAATCTTTTTAAATTTTATTTGCAAAGTTATATTTTAGACAAAATTTTTTGTAGAATTATGAAATGAAGAATAATTGATAAGGAAGCTCTGTCTTACCTGTCTATTTTGCTTGTGATAACTTTGTACACTAATTGACGACTAAGACTTCGTTTTGCGTAATAAGTTCCCTCGAAGTAACTCGAATTCAATTCGAATGGTAATGCATAATTTGCTTCGAAATAAAATGACACCGCTACAGATTTATCAGGAATATCTAAGGGAATTCCCAGTGCGAAGAATATCTTTAAACCAAATAAAAATCTTTAAAATTTCTAAAGTCCTGTTTAAAAAAATTAGAAGATGATTAATAAATTAGATTAATCATCGATAGTACGATTAGAATAAATGCAATTAATTTTTAACGATTTTAATTTATCGAAATATGTCAATATAAATTTACAAAACGAAAAACATCTACAAATTTTACAGAGGTTGCCAAAAATTGCAAACATTTAAGGTCTCTTATTTATATTTTTTTGCAATAGATAAAAATCTCTTTCAATATTTTTGATTAGAAATTACGATTATATCGAATCAAATATTTATTTTGAGTTTTTCTTGATTTTATTTGCATCACACTTTGCACTTGAAGTGCAAATGATTAATATTGAATTAACAGACTGCTTGCACAAGACACATTAGTAGATGAAAAAGTAGATGAATGATTGATCCACTATACCCCTGTATTGCTACCCTCGGGAAATCCGATAGATCGTACATGCTTCGATATACCGTGTGTAATATTTTTCACTCCTGATACATGCGTTGACTTCATAAAGTACCATATCGAGAGAACCAACATCATAACATAATTCCTGAAATATTTCAAAACTCAACGAAAATTGCATTATCGTATTTAGTCATCGGTTTAAACATTTCGTATTTAACATTTTTAGAAATAAAAAATCAATTTGGTTATACATATATAAAGTTTATACTTATTATATTTATACTTATTGTATTTGGTTATCCCTATATAAAAATTATACATTTCTTTATACATGTATACTTTATAAAGAGATTATTAATAATTTAATTTTATTTCTTTTTAATAATTTATAATACTTTTCTCTCTCTTCGTCTCTTGGTTATTTACTTATTTTTTATGTTTATTCGTTTAAATAATTATTTAAATAATTTTAACTTTTAATCAAAGATCTTGATTTTAATTAAATGTATTTATATAGTTTTTATTACTAATGAATTCGGGAAATGATCGGAGGGAAAAAGCTGTGTAACGGTAACACTTAAATTTGTTTTATAAAATAAATAACGTGTTCTGTAAAATAAATAGTTGCAATGTTTAGATACTGGAATGATATTTTCAAAGTTTCATCGAGTGCACTCGCGATACTTTGGATTATATTGTTCATTCGGAACTCGTACGATCAATGTATTGGTAAAAAAAAAGGGAATACATGTCGGTATCTATTTGTTAATTTCTTTAATTTACGAGCTGTTTTGATTTTGCGGTCGCTTCATTGGTTTTCGCGTGCAAGCAAATATTGAGCAATTCAATCGTTTCGTATTCTATCGTTAGGTATACTTTTAACCATGTATATTTTAACTTCGTGATAGAACTTTTTTTTAATTTTTAACACTGTTACGTAAAGTTACAATTTCGATGTCAAATACTCACTTCCTCATTTCTAACGTACATCTGGACTGTGAGTCTTGCACAAGGTTTTTGCTGAGTGGTAAAGGTTGAGGTTCGCACACAGTTTAAGCATATGCGAAATAAAAATTATGTTCGTTTGCACAAGGTTAATAATTGTAATCATTATCAAGTAACAGGTTCTCGACTCGTTATGCACATTTTGATGCTAAAGGAGTAAGATGTAGTGATTTAAATTTTTGCGAATTATATTTAGCGCTATCGAAGAACTTTATTTTTTCAATTTGTTCAATATGAACGTTTTTAATATTTATCAATGTTATTTACATGTACGTTTTTAATTCTATTTTCATATTTTCATATTTAAACTTACTAGTTTTATTTAAAATTAGAAACTATTGAATCATACGCATCAAGTATTAAAATTATTAAAATTATAATATTTTTAAATTATTAAACTTTATTTTAAATTAAATTATTAAATTATTAAAATTAAATTATAAAAATTTTTAACATCACAAAGCGAAGCGTATTATATTCGTTGTGTTTATGTGCTTCTCGCAAATATTTCTTGTTTAACAGAAACTAGTTGCCAAAATACCATTCCAAATCACATAATCGATATTACAGATTCATACACGAAAGTTTAGATTTATTTTTTGCGTCTTTATTTCTATTGATTCTTCGATTCATTTTCTCAATTTTTATCGTTGTCTTTAAATTTCAAACATTTGTTAAACATTCCGTAATTAAGTATCTTGAAAACGAATTAAAGAAAAATCGGTTTATAATTAAATGAAAAATAACATTTCGTTTTTCAAATTTTTTATTGCTCAAAATTAAATTTTTTAAGTAGAGGAAAGACTTATTATGAATTCATTTTGAATAAATGCTAGAAGAGCATTTATGGGCAGAATTAAAAAAAATAATAAGTAATTTTGAAGGGAATTTAATAAGTTTTAGGATAACGTTATATAAAATTTAATTCAAATTCCATTTTTTTTTTAAATTAAAGTAATGTAAAAAATGAGCAAATCACAAGGTCAAAAAATTATGCTCCTAATATGAGATGCCTTGAGAAATCGATAGTAAAACACAAAGTATATCAGTAATTAAAAACATATTGCAATTAAAAAACTTTATTTCATGTTTTTAAAATGCAAACAAAACACAGCTAGCGTGCGTGAAAAATGAGCATATGATAGATTATACTCAGAACTCAATAATTGGAATCAAGCATCGCAAAAATAGGCACTCGACGTTCAGTTCGGTTGTCCTTTTTATTGTACAATAACATTTACTCTTTAGCAACGATTTTTACTATAACATAGGAGCATGGGTTATTTCATATTAGGAATAATATATCTCTGGATATCTCATATTATGATTTCCACGCCTTATGGTTTTACGATAATCAAATCTAACTTCTGTAGTTAAACAATTCAATATATCGTATTTTTCTATTAGTACGACCTTATTCTATCACTACATGAAGAATTTATTGCCAAATATTTATTTATTAAATAATAAACAAGATTTAAAGGTTCATCTCAATGAAATTTGAAGACTAAATTCTAAAATCTTGTTTTACAATGGCATGATCTAATAATGAATTTTCTACTAAATAGTTTTCAATCTAAGAACAATAAATTCATGATGGAACCAATAGATAGCGTTTAGAAATGCCGCTATCTCATATTAGGTGCCTATCTCATAATAGGAGACTATTCTCTATTCTTAATTCTACAGTGTTCTTTAAAATTACCAAGAACGGCTAAATATTCGTTTAAGTATTATATTGGTTAAAGAATTAATATAATAAAAGTCGATATTTGCGGGAAGTTACAATCAATCTGAAACCCGTGTATACCGAACACGATATCGGTTGGCTTCAGTCGTTCAGATGGCGAAATGAGATTATGGTCCACGGGATGCATTAATTTCGCGATCAGTATGCGTCTAGCACTAATTGAATTAATAATGGAATTGCAGGTCGGCTTTCTGCCTTGTTTGGTACATTCCTGATTCAATGGCGAAACTCGTAATTATTCCGCAGGACTTTACGTAGCGGACCGACCGCCGGACGCGGGCCTGGATGCCGCAGAACAATGCTCAGGCACCACCTTTCGTCAGTGTGGTGGTCCCCAACTGGAATATATCCCGGCACGAAGTTTCGCACACTAAATACATTATTGATTAGCGCACCATGAATTTCGTGGTCTCCGCCGCACCTTGCGGCCCGAGCACTCGTGGCATTCGGTTGCAGTCATTTTTGGGTCACGAAGTGCACCTCAACTTGCATTGTGTGCATATACGTGCGGTTGTCATTGTACACTTTGCTTTTCGAGAATGTTACTCCCTTCCGAGCCGCGCCCATTGTCTCACATACATTCTCTTTCTTGTATTTTAAAAGGTATCGATGTGGATATATCATGTGCATGGAATTCTCATTGTGTTAGTGTTTAATATTAATAACATCATATGATGTGGATTTAACTCTACGAGTTTTAAATCCACACTATTTTGATATTAATATTAATATTAATACGATGAGAATTATATAGATTCCGCAGATATGTTAAATCCACATCAATATTTTTTAGGGTGTACGTTTCTTTCGAATTTACATTTGCATCTACATGTGATTATTCCATTGATATTCGATGTATTATACACGCTTGAGAATATTATAATAGAAATGGATAATAAAAAAAAAACGTAATACGTAGCGAGTTTGATTAGATTTTAATATTTTTTTATGGGATTCTCTATAATATGCATATTTCATTAAATTCTTTTTATTATCTATTCCGAAACTCTCTCTCTCTCTCTCTCTCTCTCTCTCTCTCTCTCTCTCTTTCTCTCTCAAGTAATATTATTTAAAAAAAATATCAATTGATGCGCGCTGTTACTTTCTCACTTTATTTATCGTTAGCAAGAAATCTGTGCTTGTGGGTGTCCGACGAGGAATTACGTTTGACAATTCATTTTTGATATTTTTCTCTCGCGCGAAATAATTCGGCCGAAAATATTTCGTGCGAATCGCTCCACGTGAGTAAGTCGGGCAATATCGCTCATTGAAATAAAGGATACGAGATTTACACAATTGCGCGCGCACGAAAAAGAAAGGAGGTTTTATGAGGTTTAATACGTAGAACGCCGGAAATTTTTTCATAGGCGAGGTCGCGGAATGCGAGATGCGGCCTCCTCATGTGTACAATGAGAAAAAAGGGAACAATGGTGCGGAGTGAACGGCGTGCACTATTGTCGCGATCGTAAAAAAGTGATTGCAGCAGGTCAACAGTGCGAGAAATTCGAAAAATGCAGGGCGAAGCTGTATAAATGATGCAGAAGTGCCAATACATAAAGCTAGTGCTCTGGTCTCTGTCAATTTTTTTCTGCTATTTTATGACGCAATTTATAAGAACCAGAAACTGATATTTTACAGATATTACGCTTCTTTCGAAGATTTTACGTTAAAGTTTTATCGAAAGGAGAAATATAAAAATATAATTTTTCGAAAATCTGGAAAAACAAGGTTGTATTATTTTGTATTATTTTATATAGTTATTAATATTTATAGTTATGTATTAAAATTTTAATCAATTTCATTTACATAGGAAATTTACATTAAATCAATAAGTTATACGAATCAAATGAAATGGATGCTTTTATTTCCTTTCAGTAAAATAAGTGCAATTTCCAATGCAAATAATACGCAGTTTGCTTTAGATGTAAAAATAGAAATTAGAATTTAGACAATTTTACTTATAAAGTTACATTTTTTTAGATGTGTGATATAAAACGCTTTAATCTTTATGAAGACAAAAATAGATAAATTCAAAAACAGAGGTTGCAAAAAAATATATAATATATAATAATGTATTTAATAATATGTATAATAATAAACAATTATAAAACAATTATAAAATAAGAAATATTGGGTTGTCCGGAAAGTTCGTGCCGCAAAAGATTTAAATTTAATAAATGAAATTAAAAATTTAATTCTTCTGCGTTTCAATTTTCCTTCAAAATCGGCAACCTTCCGGATAACTCAATATTTTACAGATATTATCAGATAACAATTGTTACATTTTTTCCATAGTAGTCATTCTGATCTAATACCATGGTGACGTTGCAACTGAAATAATACCATCTACATATCTAAAATAGAACTTTAATTCACAAGGTAAATGCTGAATTGCCATCTCTTCCAAGTCTTTTAAAACTATTGTATAATCGCAATAACAATTTAAACATGTACATGATATTATTTTAGCTGCCACGTGGTATTAGATCAGAATGACTACATGGAAAAAATGGAACGATTGTTATCTGATAATGATACCTAATAAAATTGACAAGGAATAAATTTATAGACGAATTTACCTATTTATTATAAATTCATTCCTTGTCCATTATTTTATAGGTATCATTATCAGATAACAATCGTTACATTTTTTTCCATGTAATCATTCCGATCTAATACCATGATGACGTTGCAGCAAAATAATATCATGTATATGTTTAAATTGTTATTGCGATTATAGTTTTAGATGACCTGGAAGAGATGGCAATTCAGCGTTTATCTTGTGAATTAAAGTTCTATTTTAGACATGTAGATAGTATTATTTTAGCTGCCACGTGGTATTAGATCAGAATGACTACATGGAAAAAATGGAACGATTGTTATTTAATAATAATATTTATAAAATAATAGACAAGGATCTTACAAAAAACTTACTGATGAATTGCGGACTCTTCTAGTTAGAACAATTAATTTATAAATGAATTTACCTATAAAGGACTACTAATTATTGATGGGAATGTTTCTAGATCACATGGTCTTCCAAAGGTCCATAAAATTGATATTCTTTTAAGATTGATTGTGTCTGCAATTAATAACCCAATTAATTAATGTATGTTCTTGTTCTTTATTTATATTACTTAATTATTAAACATTAATTATTAACAATTATCATCTTGTTTTGACTCGCAGTCTTTTATTTGAATGTTTTATTATTTGAGTCTAAATACATTGATTATTATTTTATTCACGCAGGCGTTATAATGCGTTTTACAACATCATTTTTTAATTTTATTAGAATTAATTTAGTTTACACACTTGTCATTACATTATTAAAGATAGCATATTCGAAGCACGTAGTCACGTTGAAAATGGATTTTATTTTGTAGAGAAGCTAGATGGAATTTATTATGAGTTGAATTTAAAATTGGTTTCTTTGGATGTCATATCGTTGTTCGTGTACCAATGTACCAATAGAATTGGATATTGATAGTATTAACAAGAGATAGCAAATAACACCTGAATATCGAGGAAATAATTTTTAATACCTACCAAATTAAATTTAACATTTTACAAACAAGTCTTGAAATATGGATTCACCATTGTCTTCATTATTGTGACTAGTTTTAGAAGATCTGGAAGAGATGGTAATTCAGTGTTACCTAGTGTATTAAAGTTCTATTTTAAATATGTACATGATATTATTTTAGCTGCCACGTCACCATATTAGATCGAATATGGAAAAAATGGAACGATTGTTATCTGATAATATTTATAAAATAATTGACAAGCATCCTACAAAAAAATTTACTGATGAGTTGCGATCTCTTTTAGATGAAAGAAAAATGAATTTATTAACGAATTTACTTACAAAAGATTACTAAACACTGACAGGATTATTCTAGATCATATATGGTCTTCCACAGGTCCATAAAATTAATGTTCCTCTAAGAATAATTGTGTCTTCAATTAGCCCGTTGTATAAATTTGTTCTTTATTTACATTACTTCATTAAATATTAGTCGTTAATTATTAATAACTACCAGCTTGTTTTAACTCGTAACCTTTTATTTGAATTAAATAAGATTGTAATGTAATCGTCGGAATGTAATCATCCAAGGCTGGTTGCAAGGATTATGCAAGTCCAAGTGAACATGATTCTATTCCTCGGATTAGGCCGAGGGGATGAATGTTAGCTCAGAGGGTTGTTCGCCCTGCGGTGTGTAGATGGCGGCTCCTGGTCGGTATCCGCGATCCTCAGCCCCGCCCATGTGATTTAAACGACGACCTTTCCAGCGTCGATTCACGCTCACATCAGACCGAATAGATTCGACAAGGTGGTCGCGAAATTCTCCAGGTTGATTGACTGAATAGATAGATATTCGTATCTATTGCACGCATCTGCATTATCACAAAATTTATTTTATTTCGATAACGTGTATGATTCGAATGTACCAAGAAAGAGATTGTCATGAAAATATTTAACATAGCAACGTGTACATTTACATTTTACGACTTTTTATATTTATTATGAAAATTAATGTTGTTGAGAGAAAGGAAATTTTTATATTAAATCAATGAAAAAGAGAATCATAAAAAAATAGATAGGATATTCCTACTTCCTTTTAGTAAAATAAGTGATACAATACTAGTAATAGTAAAAATAATATTTTTTAGAATGATTTATTATTACTTTACTGAAGTAGTATAAGATATATCGATTACCCTAAATATTATACGTACATATTGTTAAGAGATATTGTACATACATTAATAATTTATTAATTTGTCTGAATAATAGAAAGTATTACACATAATTCAATTAATCAGAGTTATTGTAGGTCCAAATAGTTAATATCAATTCAGCAAATTGCAACGCAAATAGATAATGAAGCTATGATTTTAAGTATTTAGAGACATAGTTTGCGATATTCGTCAACCTCGTTTCGGAAATATATATGTAATATCCAGTGTATTGTATATGAAATACTGAAGTACCGGCACACGACCGGCAGACCGACGCGACACGACGCGACATAACGCGAGTGAAAAGTTCAACAGACAGATTTGCATCGGAATTACATCGCATAAAAGCCGCGCCCTAGAGCTCGGACTCGGCGCTGTCGACGCCCGCAAACGGGCACAACCGCATTAATAAATACTCCGGAACACCACTTTCTTCTTTATCTATCTACCATCTATCTGCTATCGCGCGTACCTCCTTCGTATAGCTTCGAGCCACGTCAGACGAGTTTCCACTTTGACCAGAGTTCGGCGCTCAGCTTTGAGTGGCACGAGAAGCGAGACGATTATGAGCTTACTTGCTATGCCGCGCCGGTAGTCGGGTTTGGCGACTTATGACTTAACAAGAATTAACGCGGTCATGAAGTTATAAACGTCGAGGAAATGAGAAGCGGAAGGTGTAGTGAATAGCGTTATATTTGAATCGGGGATGGAGAATAATATTGGATAATCCCTAAATAGCAAATTGACGTTATTTGTCATCATTTTGATGTCAAAATAACATTAATTCCTCGATTACAACATTTGAATCCGAAGCAAATTTTTGGACATTTATATAATCTGATAAAAAGATTAGCAAGGTGGATGGTTTTCCGATTTGTAGTGATTCGCATAAAAAGCAAAATATGGAAAACGTATGTGTCTACTGCTATACATAAAGCGTCTACATGAGATTTTAAGGCGTAAAACCGTAATAAATTGAATCTCGACATTGTAATTGATTGTACAGTCTTTGCAAAGTAAATTAAAAGAAATATGTTTAATATTTACACTTCAAATAAACTATTTACATCTGAAAGTTGTATGAATAAAATTAGATTTTTATTTAATAATATATATTTAATAATATACATTTTTATAATTTATTTAGTCTATTTGTTACTGAAAATTAAATAATTTTTTACATTAGGAAAAATCTCAATTTTTTGGTGTAATTATTTAAGTATTTAAGATGATTTATATAAAATGATTTCATCGTGATTATCTGTTTTGTTATTCTGTAAATAAATAAAATAATTTGTTTATTTACAGAACAATTAATCTCTGAACTACAATGAAACTCAAATTTCTATTATAAATCATCTTGAATGTGTATTTAAAGTACTTAAATAAAAAAGTAAAATTTTTAATTATTTTTAATATTTTTATTAAAGCACATTTACTTCTTAGTGAAATAATGTTTATTCATATAAAAAATTGCTGTTAAGTTTTTTCTACTATTTTCAAATGTAATATAAAACAATCTATGATTTTTTTCATAATTTTTTGAATGTTTTCAAAATATGTCCAATACATCCTTAATGGCTAAAAAAAATCCTGCTCTTTCAGTATGTTATTACTAAAAAGAAATGTCAATCGATTCGTAACTTAGATAATATTGTAATTAATACTATGAGATTCTCTATATTGTAGATAAAAATATAATACTTTGAATCTTTCTTTATCAGTCGCCGTAAGATGGAGGTTCACTTGCATTCTGTATTTCAAATAAGACGCTTTAGAACAATAGTGTAATTTTCATAGCTGTAGTTAAGGATTAAAGATGTTATTTTTGCAATGAAATTGCATGACGGTAAATAACGTCAGCTTACTATCTGGATTACTACTCGATTGGCATTTCTTTTTAGCTATAAACTATATATTGAAAGAATTAAATCCTTTTGGACGTTACATATACACACGCATACAGTTTTCATAGCAATTTTACTTTTTACGTGAGCTACTGTAAATTGGAGCATCGTTCACCTTGCTACTCTTTTTATCGCGACGCGCGATATTGTTCGCATCGGTCTCGATATGTTCAAACGAGCGTTTGTTTTTTTTCTCTTTTTCTCTTTCTCTCTCTTTCTCTCTTTTCTCCTCTTATAGGCGCCTGTAGATGTACGTGACATACGTGTGCCTCGTGCCTGTAGGTACGTTACCCAGAAATCGATTAACCCGATTCCGTTAACCGCGAGTTAACGTCGTACCATCTACCTTGCCAACCACGTACGAGGGCATACCACGAGTCGCCCCTGCTGCGCCCCATCAGCTTTCGACTCGGCGAAACGTTTCGAATCGCAAAGCGAATGTGACGGGGTCGCGCAAGCTGGAGCCAAAAGTGTAAGCTAAGCATTTATTCCGCCAGGTGGCAAGCAGCAATCGACGAGATCGAATAATTTCCGAAGGCGGGCCAGGCGGATGAGGTTATTATCCAAGGAAATTGCCGCCCCGTGCTTGAAAACGATGAGAAGGAAGTCAAGATTTTTCGAGATTCGTTTTTAGATTTCATCGGGAAAAATATGTGAAGCACATGTGCCTCCTGATTACGCGTTCGACATCATTTCAGCGTGTGAAGATCTTTCGTATATTTGATTGCAGAATCTTTAATAAGCAAAAAAAAAAAGAAGTCCTATATAGCTCTAGATAGAATTAATTGAAGCAAAATTCAATTGAAGAGTAAACGATATTTTGATTCGAACCATGGAAAGAATGATTTCAATTGGAGTATTTAAACATTTAGTTAAAAAAATAATTTTGCTACATTATCAAAATAATTATATGGGAATCTCAAACATGATGAGCATTGCTGCAAAAAGTTTCAGTATTCTAACAATCAATTTGACCATCTTATAATTATTCTGGTTTAATAAAATTATTTTCAAATCTATATCTAATTAAATTTTTAGATACTTCAGCAAAACTATTCTTTACGTAGATAACTGATTATTGTAAATTTATCGAACGCCAACATTATTTAAACTCGATTTTTATTAAATTAATTTTTAAAAAATTAGAATTTTATTTTATCTCGATTTCTTTGATGATATTTGTTTCATCAAAGAAAATGCTAGTATGAACAGGTGATATGAAAAGATGTTTGCCATTTCATTCCTGAGTCTTCTCTTTTAAGGAAGCCATAAAAGATTTAAGGAGGTGTATACGCGATGTATAAAATATAACTTGAAAATGGATTTTATTCAGAATAATCCCAAATCGGTGTACCGCCGATTGAATTTCGCGTTCCATTTTTGCGTATTTCGCTCACAGCTATACATCGCGCGTTGATTTTTGTTTGTTGCTCTTCGGCGCTTGAATTCCGAATTACTATCGGCGCACATCATTCTGTTTGTGGAAAACTACGCGCTAACATCAATGCATCGAGTCAAATTTAGTTCTGATACGGATCTCTTTTCAATATTTGTTTGGGACACGCGGATATTGGCGAGCAATAACGTATACAATATGAACAAAAAAAAAATTTCATCAATTTTCAACTTTAAATAAACTTTCTCCTTCCATTCTCTTTTAGAGAAGTTAATCCGTTCGCATGCACGATAACTTATCCATGATTATCTCGTTTGGGTCTTTTTTATTTTTGAAATCCACCAATTCCTTTGTCGAGAAGGAAAACTAAACTCTTAAGAATCCCGATGTCAACCATTATTATTCGTGATTTCTGCCAATTCTCGAATCAGTCCAACGATCATGGTGGACGATTTTTCGTGATGTCTAGTCTGTCGAGAGATAGCTTGTGTCTCGATCGATCAAGATCGACGATCAGAGGGTTAATCGGGTTAAACGACGAGATTACCACGGATGCACTCTATTCGTCTTTCAAGAAAAAGTCATCTGTACCCTTATCGAGGTCTAGAAAAGATTCTCATAATGAAATTGCAGGGGTGGTTAATTTGACACGATGATTAAAGCAGACCTGATGATCAATCGATTTATCTTATTACTATTTTGTTTACCATTCGTTTAATCTTCTCTTTTAAGGAGGACATATGGTAAAACGGGTGTAAATCAAAAAATGAAGTTCTATAACAAAAACGCAATAATTTTAAACCAATTCAATAAATAATTAGTACACAAATTTCTTCGATACTCCAGATAATGGGCGAATTATTTTTATATCTACGTGATCTCAGTTTAAAATTGATATGTCGTTATCGAAAATTTGTCGCACGGTTTGCCGCAAATTTTCAATTTCCAATTTTAATTGTGCTTGATCGTGATCTTTTTATATTTTCGATACATGTATGACATTTCTTCGATTATTTCGCGGCATCGTCTATTGCGGATTGTACCGCACACGTGGAGGGAGGAAACGGCTTTCTCGAGTTTCTCGTTCACCGAGCAATGTCATTTTCGACCTTTCCCATCGCGGTTGCGTATTTCAGAATCTGCTTCCAATTTCCGTTCGGAAAATCCCATATAAAGACGGCAGATCGGCACGTAAATTCCGTACAGTTATTTCGCGCTGACTCGACACCATTATAAAAGCATTAAACGTCCACTTTCAGTTTGAATAGTTGTAAAGAAGAACTTTCTTTTCTATTTTTGAAAATTTTTCAGATATATCGTGCATTAAGACTGTAATATATTTTTATTTTAACGGATAAAATTTATATTATTAATTTGTATTAAATATGAACGCGTTAAAATATCAGACTCTCATTGCATATTATCATATATAATGAGCGTCTGGTATTTATAGCAAATTTAATTCTGTCAGATCAGGAATATCTGCCACTTAGCATCGATGTGATAGCGTGATGGAATATTATGTATATAAGATTTCAAATATTAGACGGAACGTGTAGTCTGGAAAATTTCGATCTATCCTCAAATTGACGCGGATCTGATAACTTTGCGTTAATTAATACCGGAAAAAGCTCTCCTTCCGGCTTTTTCATTCCCGGTTGAAATGTAATTAGTTTCTGGATTCAATTAGAATGCGTGACGTTCGTTATTCGTGGGAGAAAAAAATTCAGGAACTATTCTCTAATCGATAACGTTAAGCAGAAGTCGCGACAATGTTGGCCTAGCATTATTAATCGAAAGATCGCAACTTCGATCAAAAGCCTTGGAACTTTAATTTAAATTTGAAAACTCGACAACTTTGCAAATGATCGCGAACTTTCTTTTAAAATGACCCATTTTCTTTCCATAAGAGAAATCGATTTTGAGGACACTGCGTACTGTACATAATTACCTCGTAAAATTAATTTTTCACAAGTTTTTAAAAAATTTATTCTAAAAAATCATGATATCCAACGAATTAATACACGTTCGTGATAATATTCTTTTATTAATTCCTTCTGATAATTGATTATAAGGTAACGCAGCTATTAGGATTTTGAGACTTTTTGTCTATAATGCAATTGAACGCACTTTTAATCAGTTGAGGATCACTGGAGTGCACAATATTGTCCGTCCGGGTTTACATCGCACAGAAACGCCCTTCTCTTTTCACATGAATCTCTTGAAAAACTCACGTCAGAGTCTAGTCACTTCGATTCCCTCTGCTTCAGCATCATCCCCTACGTGCCCGTGCGATTTTTCCTGGAGCTCTTGGATTGCGTTTCTGAAGAGCGTTCCTGAAGAGCGATCTTCCGGCTCAATCGAGTGACCCAAGCGATGCCTCCTGCTCTCCCTACCGTCTCCTTTAGAATTCGTCTTTTACTTTTGTATGAGACTATATTCTCTTCCTTTAAGATCTTACCCTCTTCTCTCATCAACCTCCACATGGGTCCTCTTTTAGCACGTCCGATCCCAAATGCGTGCTTTATCAAATTAGCTTTGTCAGCCCTTAATCGGATAAGTAGCACATATACCTGGGCCTCCGGAGTGTAAGAATACGGTTTCATTCCCTTGTCATAGATCGACCTTTGGGGGAAATTAGAGTCGGCCATTAGAGATGGCGAGTTTTGTCTTTGTCAGAGCCGTCCTTTTTTGGCAATTGGGACTAATGACACTGCGACACTAATTTCTAGATGGCTTAGCATTTTTTTCGGGTGATTTTAGGATGATTCGCTGAAAGTAGAGTAATAAGGTCGCAAACTCTGGGGAATAATAATTTTTTATGAAGCTTTGATTTCTTTTATGTAAAAGTTACATGTTTTTTTAACATATTCTCTGATTTGACTAAAATTGGAAAAAGAACTTAAATAAATAAATTAGAAGTATTAATATTAGTATAAATTAGTTCGAGATATATACACATATATATATATATATTTTTACAAATTTTATAAAGAAAATTTTAGAAATTTTAGAAAAAAATGGTATATCACAATTTTTTGAATTCTTTTTTAAATACGTGTATGTATGTTACATGATTTCTTTTGCGATTCTTGCACAAAGAAAAACTAATTTTAAATATTTATCAAATGTATCAAATGTATTTGAAATGCAAGTGCTTCTTCACGATCTCATGCATCTTTTACACGGTGCGATTTTTTGCCTTTCTTACTCCATCGTGCTCTTATTGAGAAACGCATTTCTTCAACGCTCGGCAGCTACTGGAATCGCAATTTAAAGTTGTTCGATTTAAAAGAGCTCTTTCAGCGCGAAGACCTTCTTGCTTCTGGATAAAACGCGCTTGTGCAAAAAGAAGAAATGTTGAAATCTTTGATATTAAAGACGTATTAAATAATACACTTAACGATTATTGAGTGTGTTGCTTTATTTTGTAGAATAAATCCTTAATAAGATATTTAACAACCAAATACCAGTACGATTTGAATCTCTAAAAAATAAAAAGATTTATCTACTCTAAATAATATCTACTCACTTATTCTAAATAATTAATAATATTTTCAGGTTAATATATCATGTTTAGACAATATAAATTATAAAATAAATTATAATTTGATTGCATTTTTTTATTATATTTAATATTATAAATTCTAACTAAATTCTAACATATGAAAAATATTTTATATAACAGAGTTCTATTAAGGACTGTCCATGAAAAACTCTTCCCACACAAAAACTCACATATCCTCCAAACCACTTAAAAAAAAAAAACAATTTTTTAATTTAGTAGGCTTTGCAATGTAAGAAACGATTGAAACAGTTAGTTTCGTAATCGCTTTGTTCTCAGTTGCAAAATGGCAAGTGAAGTAGAAACACGCAAATCCATAATCAAAATTTTTCAAGAACACCCGGA
>Ga0157364_1001648_pt1 | contig 19391 bp, 6 predicted proteins | sample AttsexASBM2_FD_111476 | JGI IMG/M metagenome (GOLD analysis project Ga0157364, IMG submission 111476) | Fungus gardens microbial communities from leaf cutter ant in Ribeirão Preto, State of São Paulo, Brazil - Atta sexdens ASBM2 | ecosystem: Host-associated > Fungi > Mycelium > Unclassified ...
GTAAAATTCTCTAAATTATCATTTAATAGATTCATCATCACCTAATACATTGTGCACAATGGACATTTTATTATTTCAAAATTAAGAAGTACTTCTGCAGAGAGAAAATATGTATCAGTGTAGAATTGAATTTTGTGCTGATGACTAAAACTAATAGCCGAAACGTTCAAATGTATATTATTTGTATATCAAATCTTAAATAATAATTGAGAGAAAATTTTACGCCCCATTTATAGCGTTGTCTCCCTTATTATATTAACCCCATTTGTCGCAATTTACTTTTTTAAAAATTATTAAATATAAATAATTTTTAAATAGTTAAAATATAATTTCAATAAATAAAGGGTTTGAAAATTTACTTGCGTGCACGTTTAAAGTCTTCTTCTTTCCTAATCTTAATTTTCGTCATAGCATTATAATTAAATCCGCAATTAATTTTTAATGAAAAAAGATCCATTGTAAATTTATATTACACAATGCGAAATGCTATCGATTACTGTATGGTATCGATACAACATATTATACACAAAGAACATATTATACATAATTTAAATATAAATTCAAAATGCTATATAGATATAGTGCGAATTTATCGGACAGCGGCGTTGCGACGTGCCGGTCTCAGTTGGGCAAGAAAAATTGTGGCTGTCCTGTAGGTAGCATGTAATTAACTCGAACAAGTCCTTTCATGTTTTTTTCTTTTCAGATTCTCCTTTTTTCTTTACGCGTAGCAAGAATTGTCAGAGCAGCAGCGGCGCTGGCAGCCGGCTGACACGGACAAAGACCGCAACGCCGCTGCGCCGCTTTGTTTCACACAAAAGCCCGCGACGCGTCCGGGAGCGAGGAAAAATAATGGGAAAATGTAATAAATCGCGTGATTAATTAACCCACATTTGCCTTCGCGAAACAAACCCGCCAAAGGGTACCTGTTCCCGTCCGGATGCACCGTTGCTCGAATGCTATTATTTTATTTATAATAAAGTCAAAAATGCCAGCATAATTTTATTAATAATTAGCAATTTGCACGTTAATAAAATGATTGCTTATATAGTATGTTTGATATAATAGGTATATATTTTTACATATTTATAGGTTGATCATTAATTATAAATTAACTTGTCGAATTTAATCCAAAAAGACTTTTGAGAGAAGACTTTTTTTTAATTGTTCGATATGTATTTACAGAAAGAGATTTCCTTTCCAGCATGAATTGAAAGGAAAATAATACCCAACGCGTGAAAAAATAATAAAATCCATCGTATCAATAGACAAACAAAGAAATAAATCGAGATTTGTGTGGTACGCCCGAAAGAATTGAGCGGATAAACCGGTAAAAATGTAACTTTTGTAATACATCCGGCACATCTTAAATTCTATGCAACTATTTTCGCTTTATACAGTAATAAATAACGGTTGTCGATGAAATGCGATTCCGATCGCCTGCGTTGCTATTTTGCCGTGACGAAGTATTACGACAATCTCGTAATTACATCGGCCGTTCGAACAGATGATATAATATAGCGGAGCGTTATTACGGAAAACGCGCTCGCCTCGTTCCGTGCAGATTGATTAATAATACACGAGGATATCCCGGCGCTGTAATTAAATTTGTCAGGCGTGAAATCTATATCGCGCGTTATTCCGATTTTACGCGCGTCGCATAGATCACGCAGAACAACGATCCTTACACAAGCTGGTCAGCAACAACACATCCACCGTGTTAGTACCAATGATATACATAATTCTCAGGTATACAGATGGAAAATCTGTATTCTCAGTTCTCTAACATTTGCGGTAATGTCATGGGACGTTATCGATGTTATTAATAATTAATGGGACGTTAATAAAATTTTACACGGATTATGAACGTGTAAATTTTCTATTTGAGAAACAAATAATTATATATGTGTATTATATCGCACTCGTCACAGAGGAAAGTCACCGATACTGACATAGGTCTCTTAAAGTGACATCCCCTTATTTCTCAGAAACTAACTACTACACTTTATTAATACTAATAAAATAATGATCCGTTCAGCTAATTAAATAAATACAAACTCATAATTCGCGCACTTGTTTCTATATCAAATCAGTTAAAAACAAATTCTACGAAAATAAAATTCTTACGATTTTCTTTTGCAAATTGTGTAGTTTAAGTAATAGTGACTACATTATTGATAATATTCGTCATTTTAAATGCTTGTAATTTTCCTAAATCAGTTTTATTTGTGTTATTTTTTTCTCTTAGTTTTTTCATAATGCGATTTTTAATTTATCGGGGTGCAGTGTAAATCGCCACATCTGTAAAACAGATCATGAGCTAACTTAATCTTTATAATGTTGCTTTAGAGTGTCAAATAACTCTATTGGAATTGAAAACAATCGTGCACATGGAAAAACTTTTAAAAAAACTATCGCGTTACATATTTGCATCTTACAAAACAACATAAAATAAATATGCACATAATTCAATAAAAATGTTTTATAACCAAGAGTGAAAAGTTTCTGGAATATTTTATATATATTCATTTTTAGATATTTTATTCAGATAATTCCTGTAAAAAAAAGAAAAAAATAGGAATAGCATTGCCTACTCAGTTTTGGAGACCATTTTGTCAGATGCGTATGAAAAAAATTATTGTAAAATTGCAAACAGTATTATAAAAAAAAAAACTGCTTATACTGTCCGATGAAAGACATTTTTTGTACTTATGTTTTTAAGATTTCATTTTAACCTTTTTGTTTAAGAAAGTTGTCTAAAAACAAAGTGGTATGTCGGTATCGATAGCTTCCTCTACTTTAAAATTAATACAAGTTAAAAAATTAAATTTTCCTGGAATGGAAAAAACTTTTCATCGTGATAGAAAATTATTGACTGATCAAATATGTCGGCAAAAAAAAAACATTAATATCAACAATTGTTTTCGTTTTACAATCCTTAAAAACCATTCTTTTTGAGTTGTATTGGCAATGCAAATTGACTCCAGTTTTCTCAAAATACGAGTCGATAGCTATTATGAATCGCAACTTCGATTGAAAGGTCCTGCGGTTCTTTGAGTTCGCTATCTTATTTCCATTCGACTTCAAAAGTTCAACTTTTCGTCGCTCTATCAACGTTCTTTCTTTTCTTCGTTTTATCAGAAAAGTCCCAAGTCTATCCCGTCTGCAAAATAATAAAAGAAATTCGTTTAAAATTCACGAGCCGCGCTTTTTCGATCAAAGGCTTCATTTGATGCGAGCGTTTAAACGCTGGAGAAATTAGAGGGTCTAAGATCTCAAAGACAAGATCTACAAATTTGGGATTTAGAATCCCAGAAAGAAAACACTGACACATAAAAAATATAAAGATATAATTTAACGTTGAAGTCGAATCCGCTTCAAAGAGAGATTTTTTTTATCAAGATATTAAAAAAATTCATATTCTATAATATTAATGTATGTATACATGGGTCGTTTTTCATTCTTGTTTATTGCACTTAATTGTTTTCATTCTCTTTTTTAAAGTTGTTGAATTAAGGATAATTTACTCACCACAGATGTATATATTCTAATAAGGATGCTTCTGATAACATTGAGGCGAAGCATTGAGACATGATAAGCGCGGAGTTAATTCGGCCAGGTGTTATCATAGCCAAAATCCGAACTCAAACTGTTCCGGATGCAACGGTTCGTGAATGTTTGACCGCACAATATTTGATACTACGTCCGTAGATATTCCACTTCTAGGATCTAATCGTGGCTCGACCCAGATAATGGTTGACAGGAGAGCTGCAGAATTGTTCGCGATTTGAACGCCCGCGGATTTTGAACGAAAACCTGATATAGAAAGTGCATACATCCAATCAAATGAATCCAATCATATGCATAAAATATATATATATACAGTATATTTTTCAATGAAACAATTCTTACGCAATATTAAATCATAAATATAAATCAGGCTTTCGCGCACTTACTGAATACTCGTGACTAATTCATCATTGAAAGATAGTAATTATTGTTTGAAGTGTGTTAAAGGTATTGAACAATATGCTTTCAATAGATCAGGTTAATTGGCATATTTATTATATTTGATTTTTGATAGATGCTTAGGAATGAAATATAAAGATATATTATTTTATATCATTATGGTATATATATAAAAATATTTTAAAAATAAAGTTTAAAAAATACATATGAAAATATGAAATTTCAAGGATTTAATTGGTCAGGGAAATTGAAATCGCGTATGTAATGTCGAGCGTTAAGTATAAATTGATAGCTTGAAATAGCATACGTTGAAATACATTCATTTAAGTTTTAATTCTTTATTTCAGCTTTGTGTATTTAAACATTGATTCATCATTATTTCAAAAGTCGTGGAATAATTTTTCTTTAAAGGATGATGTATTCTTTGTCAGCGACGTGACAAATTGGAAAAAATAGCCAGGGATTGCTCGTCAATCCCATTTGAAATTGTATTCACTGACATAGGTGCAAACAAGTGGTAGATTAATATCACGTGACAGTTTAATTGGGGCAGCGTGGATTAAACTGGCAGCGTGGAAGGGTCAGCTGGACATTTTTCATGGCCAAGCCAAATAAATAGGACCATCCGGCTCGGCAGTCCTGACGAGCAGATAAATTCCTGTCACGTCGACGTCCTGTTTCCATCTCCGAAAGCCTTCTGTCCCGTCGATTTATTCCAAAAATTGCAATAAAGTTAGCTCTGATAGCGAAGTGATTTTGCTACACCGAAAAAAAAAGAGGCGCGAAAATTGGTAACTTGCTTTCAATCGCGTTGCATTTGAGTCTCGATTTGTACTATTGATTCGATCAGCTGGTGCAAGAAAGCGAACAATTGATCAGAAAGTCGAAGATCAAGCGACATCACATCGAGAGCAACCCCGGAGGATGCCTCGTCCTTCACCGCGAAGTAATCTCGTCCCTGACGAGAAATGAGGGCGCGAAAAGAAGCGAAGGGGATTCGAGGAAAAATTGAGGAAGGATAATATCCTCCACATCCATTCTAGAGATCGTAGTTACGCGAAAAGGTACGAGGCATCCGTAGAAGCCGGTTAAGTTCGACCTTATTGTTCCGTGAATTGGATTCGGCGGACTTAGACAGGAGGCTTCCTGGAAAATGTTGCGGCCGTATCGTCGCATTGGCTGGTTAAAGATATCTTCGATCGTCGCTTAGAGACTCTCGCACAGAAAGGTACTTTACCTCTTACTTTTCTACAAAGCTTTCGTTGTGCGCTAACAAACTTATGTGAATCCTTTCGTATTTACGTTAAATCGCCTATCTAGTGTGCATTCAAAGGAAATTTGCGTGTTTAAGTCCTTAAATGGGATTTTCAAGCTCTTCCACTTTGCTGAATCTTGGAGTCTTGGATGCGTTTCTATCTTACACTTAAACTTGATGAGGAACTTCAATGTAAATTTCTTAAATTAATTCTTTATTACGTATTACATATTGCAAGATTATTTAGGTCTCGAATGTCAGCTAATTGAATTCTCTGAGAATTAAACTAAATCAGAGAACTTTAAAAAAAAAAAACATATTTCGATTTATCTTGGTTTATCGCTTGAAAATTTAAATTTAAATTTCAGGCAAAATTGAATCTCAAACTTTTACTCTTATGGCTTCCATCTTTTTTAATCAAGACTATTCCCTGCGTTTATCTCTTCAATTTTTGTAAACTTTTCTTATTGACTAATAGCTTTTATTTGCGTTTTTTCAATCACTTATACGATCTGTTATTATTTCTTATAGAAATGTCGATTTGTAACTCTATAACGTTATCTAGTTCTATCTCGAAGGGTCACTCGGATCCCCTAGGTGGTCTTCCGACGTTCCTTCCGTTTCCGGGAGAAACGACCATGGTGCAACAAACAACCCACAGGTTATTTGTCTTCGTTCAGTATACCGAGGAAAGCGGGCCAGAAGAAGGGTGGGTGAGTAAGAGGAAGAATGAAACATGGAAGGGATGAGAGGGTTATGAAGAGAATTCGCGAACGCAGCCGCAGCTGCGTCGCACTTTCGAAAAAGCTCCTGCCAGGGATTTCGTTTAGTCTCGCGAAGAGACATGGAATTTCACCCCCGTCCCAAGAGAATTTTTCATTTAGCCCGCATTATTTATACGCACGCTTTGGCTACCTCCCAGAATTTTCCGTGAATGTTTCATGCGGAAATTAACGTGCCGCGTCTGCATCTTCTGAAAATGAAACTGCTTGTCCTGAGGATTTTGCTGAATGTTGCATTATGAAACCATTCCAAGTCCAAAAATAGATGTTATTTATTTCCATGAAATTTATTCTTGACCTAAATGTCTAAGTAAAACATTTTTGTCTATGATTTAAAAGTATCTAGATTTAGAGTTTTTAATTTACAAATGTAAGAGAATTATTTTGTAAATGATTATTATAAAAAGTTACACACTTTTATTAATTAAATTGGTATAGTAACACTTTTAATAGCATTTCAACTAATTCTTTGTCGTCCTTAATTTTTTAATTAAATGAATTTGCACTTGATAAATATATTTTTTGATCCATTTGCTTAGCTTTTTAATTATTAAATTAAACTTTTGCATCTATCTGGAATAAGTAAATATTTCTCTTTTGTTTGTTGACTCTTAATTATAACTTTACATGTTTATTTAATATTTATAAGCGAATCAAATTTCAGAAGTTACACAATTTTATTAATAAAATTGATTCATTAATATCTTTAATAACAATTCAAGCTTCGTTGTTATTTAATCTTTTAATTAAATAAATTTACATGTATTTAATAAATATATTCATTTATTCGTTTTGTTTAGCTCTTTAATTATACTCTCCAGCACGTAAATTCTCTCTCAAGTATCGTACTATATACTACCGAAGTTTTTTTTGCGCTGAACACGACGTCGAGCAGAATTTGCGTAACACATCAGAATTTTGAGCAAATTGGAGTGGAATGGGCAAAAACCGCACCTCAATTTATTATTACACTCCAATTTACTAAAAATTCTGATGTACTACATCTATTTTAATGAACGGTATCGTACGCGTTGAGAGTGAAAAAAGTCTTCTACGTATCTTGGTATTTTAAAGAAAAAAAAGTGATTTTTTTATTCAACTGCATAATTATACAAAAAGTTTAAAATCCAAATAGCTATAACTCGATATAAAAATAAATCGTATGATAATAAACTCAAATTTATTTGAAAGTTCTTGAATATTTTTAGGTGCCGTAGATTTAGAAACAATTGATTCTTTTTCTGTAAAAAGAAATACTGAAAAATGGCTAAAAATTTTTGGCCCATTTCACTAAAAATTTTGACGTGCTACGTAAATTCTGCCAATGGCATTTGTCAACGGTGTTCAGCGTGAAAAAAATCTTTGAGATATATATATACTATGGCACTTCGAAAAGAAAAAAAAAAAATGTGTTATTAAATCTTTGCACTGTCCTGTGCGTGAAGGGACAAATAAATATTTCCCTTCTTGTCAATTAATGTTCTTCTTAATGTTATTCAATTTTTTAATTAAATAAATTTACACGTATTTTTTTACTCAATATATTCATTTATTCGTTTTGTTTAGTCTTTTAATTATACTCCTCAGCACGCAAATTCTCTTCAAAGTATCATAAATAACTTAACCCATTAAGGATAAAAGAAAATAGGTCAACTTTTTATATCGCTTTGGACCAATGGTCGCAAAATCGACTCCCCCCTCCCCCTCCTCCTTTCCCTGTCACCAACAATCAACCCCAGGGTGAAAATTTTTGGCAAGTAGACTCCTTAAGGCTTGCCATTAAAAAGGATTTTAAATTTTGAGAAAAAAATTTGTCTCGATCCTCAATGGGTTAATTGTAACCTTACATAATTATTTAATACTATGTGATATTATGTAACATTTATAAGCAAATCAAATTTTAAAAGAATTAAAACGATGGATTATTGCTTTTGAGAAGCAATCCGAGAGATAAACGGAATTTCAATAAATCGCTTGAAGGCTGCTACAAGCGTACAATGGATTTGTATACACACTCGCCGGGAGCACAGTGGCGATCTTTCGATCGATCGATTGGAAAGTGGAACTTGTATTGGATGGCGGCCTCTTGGGTCCTCTTCGCCAGCATCAGTCACGAAACGCCGTTTTCTGGCTAGTCAATTTTGCGGCATTGTACGAGAAATATGGCGGAAATGGAGTTCTTCCGTTGCGTTCCGAACTCTACGAGATACACAATCCCTTTTCTTCCCGTCAATCTCGTAAGAAAGCACCACGTCGTGAATAGCTTTCCGATGCTCGCACACGCTTCGCCATGTCTTCCTGTGCCTGTCATCCTGAGGCAGTGCATTCTCTTTTAGATGCACCTGCTCTATTCTAACATCTACTGACTGCTGCTGGACCGTCCAACTATAAATTCTTGTTAAAGATTCTTGTGAAAAGAACAAAAATCGTATTAAATATGCACAAAACATTACAGCATTAGTAAAATGTCGAGGACATACCTAACAATAAAAAGAGGAAATAATTGTTTTAATAAACTATAAAATTTTAGATTTTCTTCTTCGCATCTATATATATATATATATATCTGCTATTCTGAAAATGAAGCTTCTCACGATCTCATTAACTTAATCCGCAAAAATGAGACGAGAACCTCCTAAGAAATTAATCCAAACAAAAAAGTCTTTACATCCAATAATCCGCTTTGAGAATGAAAGACCTTGCTTACAAATTCTTAAACTGTTTTATCCTTAATTCCCTGTATTCTTATATTCTACTTATATTAATTAGATATAAAATTATGAAGCTATTTTGAATAAAGTTAAGTTACTATATTAAATTAATAGATAGCTTGTACCAAATGATAGGATTAAATCCTATTCCGTAGGTTTAAACTTCCAAGAATCTTATTATGTACACGTTGGAATCGTATCGTTCTCGCCCGAATTAACTAGCAAATCGTATCGTTAACTACGATGCTACATAGTGTAACCGTTATTCGTTGCTTTGAATATAGTTACTGGGGATGCTAAACGAGTCTGCAGGACAGTATATTGTCCAACCAAGACCTCGACTTATGCCGGTAGTCGCGTTTATGTTTGCCACTGAAGTTGGCAACTGGTATCCGCCGACCAGAGACTATTTGAGTTTACCAAGTAGTAATAATTGTTCACCAGCACTGTCTAGACGATAACGGCATTCCGCTATTATCGCTAAAATAGTCAGTTGTAACCCTGTAGAAAAAGTTGACCTTTTCAAGGATAGTCTCTTGATGTAATCAAATTTCAGTCTTGTATTTTCTTTTCTCGACGTGTTTCTCACTCAAGAATCCACGCTGCAACGAATTTGCGTTATACTGATATCGTAAACAGCAATGGCATGATAAGATTAAAAGGTCTTAAGATTAGTTTTTATAATTAGCCGTGAACATGATATAACTTTCGCATTTTTAAATAAAAGTACGATTATGAAACATTAAATACGTTTAAAAGTATATTGATCTGTATGAATTTATTTACATAAATAATTTGGATGAAATATGACAGGTATTTTTGTAAGATATTAATTGCATCGTGTGAAAATAATAATATATGTTTAAAGATAATTTTTACAATTTCTGAAATGATATTGCTTCTAAAAATTTAAATAAATAAATAATTTAAAATTATTAAATAAATTATTAAAATTTTATTTTTCTAACTAATTTTTCATTAAGATTTTCTATTAAGAAATTTACCACATCAATTTTAATTTCAAATTAGCTTGAAAATTTTGAAAAAGGATTCCTTGGATTTTTTCTTTTTATTTTCCTTTTCCTCTCTTCTCGTCTAATTAAATGTTTAGCCCATGTTGGGTTTAATCCCAGTACGTTACAATATATATGAAAAAAAAAGTAAAGAGTAAAGAAGACAGGAGAGAAAGCAAGAATATAAGAATGAATTGTAAAGAGAGGAGAAAGAGAGAGAGAGAGAGAGAGAGAGAACAGAGAAAATAAAGGAAAAGTAAAGAAACAGTTTAAAACAATGATAATATAAAAATAATGATAATATAAAAAATAATGATAATATAAAGTTGCGTTAAAATACAAAATTAATTAAGATAAACTAAAGTTTAATTTAGAAATAAGTCGAATGTAACAATTGGATTTAAAGTTACAAAAGTTGAAAGCAGTGAGAAAATATGTTGTTTATGAAATAAATATGCAAAAACATATTATGTAAATTGAATCAGTTTATAGAGCAGGTTTCTGCATATTTATTTCACAAACAACATACTTTTTCAACTTTTATAACTTTAAATCTATTGCTTTAAACTTTTGTAACTTTGTATATATTGTTACTATTCACTTTATTTGTAAATAGAATTTTAATTTATTTTAATTAATTGTTATTTTTTAAATATTACAAATTTTTTAGAGCATATAGTTTTTAAGATAGTACAATATTAACATTTATATGATTATTTTTATATATTTTATATATTCATCTTTTCTCCAGTTATGTGTATTTTACATACCTTTTAATCTGTTATTCTCTTTATAATAATTAATTTATTTTTAAGCGTAGAAATATAAAAAGTAATCGCAAAATGAATACAAAATGTTTTAGAGTAAAATATTAAATCTTTACCTTAGCTTTAATATTGCGTATGCAATTGTGTTTTGATTTTGAATCGCAAACTGATTCAACATCGATTCTATTTGAAAATTAATTAGCTAATTATTAACAAAGAGCTATAATGAGTCACTCAATTCTATACAATATCCTCAGCTGATTTGACAATTTATTAATGACCTGATTTAGTAATCTAGTTGACTGCCATATGATTATCATAATCTGATATTAATAATATATATTATTATACCCATGCGTTATGTAAATTTCTCTTGCTCTTTATAAATAATAATTTATAGTAAATTATAATTATTAAAAGAAACATTTGCCTTCAGTAAATATATTATTATTAATTTGAATCTTAATACATTATGAATCTTAATATATTATACAAAGATTACATTTCTGTATAATTATTAGATAAACAAAGAAATAAATATCATATTAGTTTCAAACTTAAATACAATTGCAAATACATTTGAGAAACATTTTTTACACTACATAATTGGACAAATGTGTAATTTTGTAAAAATTAATTATGTACATTTTTTTATGTTTCAGGTCACTGCGAGTAAAACTTAAGGGAAATAATATTCAAAATTTATAATTAATTATTAGAAAAGAAAAATTATTCGCAGTTGCGCAAAGTTATAGTAGATAGAAAAAAGAAGAAATATAAAATGTTTGCGAATTAAGATTTACAAAATGAGAGACACGATAAGAATTATAACACTAAAGACTAACTTTTTTGAGAATTAATTTATATTTGAATAAGTAAATTGTAATCAATTATTCTTGCTATTATTGAGTGTACAAACAAAATGCTAAAAGACGTTCTGGTGGATTAAGCCTATGCCGACATTGTTCAATTCGAGAGGTCCCAGGAAAGCGAAAGGACTAATCGAAGTCATGACTTACATAAATGGTAAGATTTATAATTTTACAAATACAAACATTATGAAATATGATATAATTATTACAATCAATCATCAAACATTAGAAAACAGAAGAGAAATAATAATCTCATTATCACTATTGTTTATAATCACGTTATTATTGTTTTAACTGACAAACTTGATGCAAAGTTAAAAGATTACTTTGTTTTGAATAATATTCTTACAATTTTATTTAAAATAAATTTTTTAAGATATATGTATACCAGAGTAAGCAATTAAGTTTAAACTTTTTGATATCAGATTTTATTTAAATCTTTTGATATCTTCGTATAACTTTTGATTCGTAAATCAGCGAGATGGATTCGCGGCAAGATGGCCGCGTCGTTGATAAGGAAGAGAAATTATCGGGGCGAGTGACGGAGCCGAAACAGCTTATCTCCTTTTTCCCCGCCACGTGGATCACGAGGAAAACGTGGCATCGTTACACAACGTTGAATTTCCTTCTCCTCTCCAGGCCGATAAGTACTGATTTCCATAATGGCTCCACGTACGAGTGCACTCACTTATCCCCTACCCTTTCCAGCACTTCTCTCAACCCCGGACCCATCCCTTCTCGACAACCATTCATATATATAGTATGTTCATATATATGTTCCTTCTCTATCCCCTCATAGAAACTTCGAGTCTCCGTAATTTTATCTCATAATGTGAATTCAAGACTCGATAATCGCATCGAGACGTGATTAATTTTTTGATTTACATTCTCTATGTACGCCAAAACGTTGCGACGTTTTTGTAATAGTGCCAAGAATTCCAGTTCCTAGTTGATTAATTTTTTTTTGTTATCTAATGACTGATTGTGATGGATTCTTTAATCTTTACTTAATTTATTTCTTAAATTTAAAATTATTCTCTCCTCTTTATTTACACCATCTCTTTATTTACCTTAAAATAGATGAATAAATTATCTTTCAAACTGCTCACTTTTCGATTATCTTATGTTAGTATTCATAATATAAAAAATAGATTAATATTTACATATTTTCAATTGTTGATTTTATTACATTTTTCATATTATCATTTCTTTTCTATTAGATATAAATTAAATACTGAATATTAATATTTCTTTTTATTATAAGATTAATAGTAAGATTAATAGATAAATATAAAATACATTAAAGTGAGTATTTATGTAAAACTGTAGAGAGATATTAAACAGAGATTAATTAAATTTACTTCAAGATATTTAATTCTGTTAAGATATGGCAAACGCACAATTCTACAGAAAGTGTTTCTCCGCGCTTATCGAGTCTGAAACTTTCCCCTTTTCGCGCTTATACATCGCATTCAGCTCTTGTCGCTATTCCCTTCGGCCATTTTACTTTATCTTTCATCAAAGAGATGCAGATGAAACTTTCTGTCGCAAGATTAGAATTCGCTAATAATCAAAGAACGAAAAAGAGTTCTATCTGGAGTTACTATCGTGTATCCTTGAAGAAACCGCCCCTCAGAATATCGATTACCCATCATATTGAGATGTACATTCGGTTATTCGTTCTATTTTCTTTTTTTTAATATCATTGTCATTTTCCAATAGAATCGATGTAACTGCGGTGCGTATTAATTAAATATTGATATAGTTAATTGAACGGGCACGTTAAATAAATACGTCACCAAACCAGCTACGAGAACTGCCACATCCTGGAAATTAAAACTAACAAAAACATAAAATTAATTGATGCGATCGAGCGAGCAATCGCGTGCGAAATAATTCACGATCGCAATAAAGTGCAACTTCAATTGTTTTAACGTTACTTATAACAATTTCAAATCGATATTAATTACTATTATTATTATGGAATAGTATTATGAGAGAATCGTTTTGTCGTCTTCTTATCTGCATCATCGTAGTTTATTATTGTATTAACTTCAACTTTGTATCATGTATTAAATTTAGAATATTATCAGTATCAAGTTTAACATAATAAACTTTTGTCATATTAATACAACATGTATCTGAAATAACGCCCACTAATCATACAGTGCTTTTTCTAATAATAAACTGCGTCGAAAAGTCCTCTACCATTTTTGCAATAGTTAATGAGATATTAATTTCTAAAGATTGCCGAATAAATGAATAAAATCGATGTATAAGACAATTTTATATCTTTCAGTATTCCTTGTGAAATATTTTGAAGATGTTTCTTAAAGAAAATCTCTTAAATCTGAAAGTTGTCTTATATAGCGATTTTAAACATTTAAACTCATTAAGTAACCAAAAAAATGTATTGCGACTCAGTTTTTTATTAGAAATAGTATTACATGATTGGGGACGTTATTTCAGATACACCCTTAACATTAACTTAATATTAAAAGTTAACGACGTTCAAAAAAATAAATTAATTATTTCCGTTCATAGAATTTATTTTTACCAATAGAAAAGATTTCTCCAATGCCAATTCTTCGATCTATTATAAAATTAGGATATATTCATTGCTGAAAGAGAATTTTTACCCTTTAAAATAAATATTTTCAAGTCTAGAAAATGATCAAGCTTACTAGTTTCGCGCCAAATACTATGGCACTAGTCATTGTGCGTTATAATATCGGATAAAGATTTATTTTAAGATGTATAAACTTAAATTTATATATATTACTCTTGTCTCAAGATAATAAATGAATCTTGTTTAATGGAGGCAGAAGAATAAAAATTATTGATCTCATTTTATAGTAATATTTTTATAGTAAAGGAGACCGGGGACAATAGTAACATCGTTCATATTTCTAAAACTAATCTAAAAAAATAATAGATATGTGATATGATAAAATGTATGATAAAATTCTGTAGACAGATCAACATTGTTCGTTACATGCTAGTTTTTGTGGAACATGCACAAGTGCAGGAGCAGAAATTACTTTTTTCATGCATCAAGTAAATTTTATTGCGAGCACAAAATCTGAAATACTTTTTTTCTTCCTAACGAAAGTACACTGTATTATCTTAATATCTTTTAATAATCCACATTGATGGTTTGCACATTTGAGTTGCTTTTTATCTAGGTTTTATTTGAAAAATTTACTATAAATCATAAAATACCATTAGGGAACAATAGTAACATCGATGCTTGGAGTCAATTGTAACATTACAATTGTCCCTAAACTTACTTGATTTTATTTTAGTATTATTGACAGTACAAATGTTATTTGTATTTTTCTTCATAGAATGCTGTTAACAAGAAAACGCAAGACAAATAAGAGAAAAATTTTATAAAAGAAGTGCCTTTATACAAACATTTAAAGAAATTATAAAGGATCAATTATCCATTCATGCAAGCTGCAAGAAAGAGTACGCCTTATGTAATATACTTTTGGCAAATGTGATGCAATTATCCCTCCTCTTGTTACAATCGTTTACGAGATTGAAACGTTGTAACAAAATTCCTCATAGTCTTTAAACAAACATAACTTTTCTAGTTACATAAAAAAAATTAAATTAAAGAAAATTTTTAAAAACAGCTAAATAAATTCTACATGTAAAGATACATATTTTTTTAATGTAAATATTATATTTTAATTGTTATAACACTTTAAAGTCAAAATGTTTACTTTTATCCCAGATCTCCCCTAAGATTATAAGGTTGACAAGGTTAAGTACTTCAAGAATAGTTTTTATCTCGTTATCTCGGAAATCTTTTTTTTAGGAGACAGACTATTTATATAAATTGCAGTTATTGTGAGAATTAAGAACAGTCGATAGTATGTAAGAGCAAAATGCTGTAAATAAATAATTATCAAGTATTAATCTTTAATAATAATTAATATTTAATAATATCATAATATGATGAATTAGTTCTGAAAATAAAGACCTTATAAAATTAGAGTATTTGATATGCGTGATTTATAATCAATGATCTTTGAAGCTGCGATTGTATGTGTAATATTTTCAGAGGAATCTATTGGGATGAGGGAGACTCGACGGCGTTGTAATTAATCGTGCAGGCGTAAATGAGAGACGATCGTTGCGGGACGCGGAGGTGATCCATAGATCGTGTCGGGCGCGATCAGTTGCGGTAACGCAGGCGAGGCGGGGGAGGGTGGCAAGATGGAACTCTTCCTGATCCTCGTTTGCCTGATCGCGCCACCCGCCCTCTCGCTCTCCATCAAGAGTAAGCTCAACCCACGGATCGTCCAGACGCGCTACGGCGAGGTGCAGGGCATCACGAGGTCCTTCGAGTATGCCAAATTCCTCAAGCCGATTGACGTATACCTCGGAATACCCTACGCCACACCGCCAGTCGGTACTAACCGCTTTTCCCCAACGAGAGCACCGAGTCCTTGGGAAGGAGTCAGGTAAAATGTGCTTCTTTGAAGATAAGAAACGACATCATTTTAATTGTGGTGACGATTTAATTACAGATTCAGCCCTAATTATGGATCGAGTTACAAAATTAAATATTTTACAGATATACATGTAAAGAAATAATTATGAATATTATTTTTCGAAACTTCGAAGTTTCTTTTATTATAAACTATGCAAGGAAAGTCAAGGGTCAATCAATTTTTATTTTTATATGTAAAGTAAATCCATCTCTCTTTTCAGTTAAAAGCAAATACTTTCAAATTTTATAACAAGCATGATCTTCTCGAAATACTTTAGATGCCGTGCAATCTTCTTAACTCGAAGTGTCTCGAGAATATCACAGAATATACAACATTCTAAAATTATGCCGAGATATTCCTTGGCAAATCTTTCGAATGCCGATGTTACATCGCTATCAAGTCTATTTACAATTACATAACTACCAAAAAATTTTTAATAATTTTTTAATAAAAAATAGCAGCGATGTTGAATTGATTTATTTTTATTTGATTTAATGAGAAAAATAATTAATTAATTAATTATTTAATTAATGACAGAAATTAATGCAGAAGAAGGTACCACATATATTTTCAAGATATCAATTTAGGTATAATATTATACGCCTTATAGTTAAGATACTTTATAGTTTAATGTATACGCTTCCCGAAATACATTCCCGTCGACAATGTTCCTTATTGAACATGGCGACGCGTATTCTATACGAAACTTTGACCGTTCAGTTCGTTGTAACGCACGAACGATTTCCGATTTCCTCTGCAGATTATCGGACTCGGTGGGTCCAGTCTGCCCCCAAAAGCTGCCGGACATCGCAAACGAACAGGAAGCGCTCGAGCGAATGCCTAAGGGTAGATTAGAGTATCTGAAGAGACTGTTGCCTCATCTGCGTAACCAGAGCGAGGACTGCCTTTATCTGAATATCTACGCACCTGCAATGGGTGAGTGAACGTAAACCCTTTAGCGATTCAATCGCACGAGCAATTTTGTAATCGTTATGCGCGATTAAGTCGCTATCTCCTATTATAAATAAAATTTTGAAGTATCTGAATTCCAATAATAAATAAGGTAACTCGAATGCCACAGAAAACTGATGATGATTTAGTACTCATAATGATTTCCTAGAAGAAAAAGAATCTACAACTCTTATGATGAAACATTAAACTCTCTTTTTCATCCTTTACGTGAAGAAATTCAATTTAATACTGGAAATTATTTATTTTGAATATTGAAAGCATTGAACAAAAGTGCTTTCAATACTAAAAGTAAATAATTAATCATCACTTTCCAGTATGAAATTCCTATATTATTTAATAAGGAATACTTACAATGTTATCTAGTTATTAAAATTAATTTTTTGATGGCTAAATAAACTTCTCCTTTAAATTAAAAAGATAACATCCTTCAATAAACAAATTATGTACATTGAGCTTAAAATGTGTATTGATTGCGAGACGTTATCGAACTATATTATTATAAAAGGAAGTGTAGTTAAATCGACGTATCAAGTATCAAAACTTCTTTATACGTACATATCTCTCTGCTCTTCACAGTCGCAACCAGAGGCGATGCTCTTGACACTCAAGGGAAGAACTTTCTAACGCTATTTTGCAGAATTGCATTCACTTCAATAGCGTATAAAGTCCTAAATTTCTCCAGATTTTCGAATAGTGAAAAGATAGTAAAAAATGTTTAATTCAGAATAGTTAATTTAGAATAGTTGAATGACAAAACTTTTTTTTGAGATTGATAAAATTTAAGTGTAATTGTATCCAAAAGAATGCTTAAAAAATAAAATAATTCATCTTTTATTCTCTTTTAATGTCAAATAATTTAACAATGATCGCTTTTTAGCAATTAGCGTTGTTAAAAATGAATTCTTTAGCGAATAAATTATTTTTGCGCGTGGATATACATAATGAGTCCAATCCGTCAACTCTCTGGAAAAAACGGAATTTTAGATGGGCATTAGCAGATGAAGTAATCCTTACTGGTCGTCGAGCCAGCAACGTTGAACGAATGGCGCGGAAATCTACGAGTGGTTGAAGGTAAACGGAAGGGCGGGAAATGCGGGAAAAGCCTGAGGCAGGAAAAGCCGCTCTCGGCAAAGCAGGACGTTTTGTTCGTTACAGAGTGTCCCGATTAAAAAACGATTTTTAAGATGATTCACTGGCGGTCCAAATTGAATCGCTAATCTAAGTTTGAGGGAACTTTTCGCAGAGTTGGGGAAGGCCATGTGAATTATGCCGGCCGGGAATAGATGTCATTGACCTCCGTGCGATCCCAATATAGGGGCGGCTCGCGCGGATGGTCTGAAACTGAACTTCTCCGGGATTGTGCAAGTTATTGAGTTTTAGCTGGACCAACGTCTCGTTGAGAAGACACGCGGAACATTCCAAATTGATCGGAGATTAAAGCTCACCTGATGTGTAATTACTAAAGTCGGGATGATGTAATTGGAAAATCTTTTTTACAGAGGAAGCATCCATTTCGGAGCTCTTTTTAAAAATTATATATCTTTCTCCATTATCTCTATGGATCTTATTATATTGAACAATTTTTTACACATACACACGCGCGAGTGCGCATTCGATCGTGTATACGTAGAATTAGCTATATATATATAGATATTCTTGTAAAGAAATTTTCTTAGGGTAAAGATGACACGGGGGGTGGTCACATTTGCCGTTCAATTTCCGGCTGTGAGATGTTGAGACGCATGAAACAGCTTGCAAGCAAGGGGAAAAGCGAAATTTTCTATTTCGCCCGAGAAAATTCAATGAAATACGATTATTGAAATACCATTCACTCTGCCGACATACGTGGAGACATAAAAAGCCTTCCCTCAAGCTAAGGAAAAGGCCGAAGGAGAAAGTTTGGCGAGAGATATAAGGGTGAGAAAGAGCTTAGGTGACGGCAATAAAAAGGGTTGAAGATGAAGAGGCACAACAGCAAAGAAATATATTGCGCGTACCTGCCACGGTGTTCGACATTGCCTCTATGGTTGGAAACTGAAGAGAATGACGCGAAGAGATTTATCAAATATTTCTCATTTTTCTGACGCGCGCGCCACTGACACATGGCTCAAAATTGCTTGTTGAAATCTCTGCGCCATTACGAACTGCGTGAAACTTTCGTGAGATTATAGTGTGAACTCTAAAAGATCTGTAAATCCTTCACAGTCTTTGTCATTTGAAATTGAAGAAGTTGCTTCTTAGAATTTCTTAGTATTTAGTAAGTTCAGATTATCTTACTTGCTTACAATGTCGAAATATAGGAATATTTCAAGCATTCGCAAATTTATGTTGACGAAGATGCAAATTAATCTCTTTCTTTATTAAATATTTAATAAACTTTACTACTATTCGTAATTTTATCATTTTAAATCTTTACTAAACCCATAGCGAGTCTTTCTCCAAATGAAACATTCCCAAAAGTTAAAAAGCTAATCGAGTATTAAATTTAGCTAAGAAGTCAGGTAAATTAAAAAAAGAAAAATTAAATAAATTTTCTACAAGAATA
>Ga0157364_1001649_pt1 | contig 19389 bp, 5 predicted proteins | sample AttsexASBM2_FD_111476 | JGI IMG/M metagenome (GOLD analysis project Ga0157364, IMG submission 111476) | Fungus gardens microbial communities from leaf cutter ant in Ribeirão Preto, State of São Paulo, Brazil - Atta sexdens ASBM2 | ecosystem: Host-associated > Fungi > Mycelium > Unclassified ...
AAATCGATTATATAACTATTTGAAGTTTTTATAATATTCATACGACTTCAAATACATACAAATTAGTCGTATATAATATTCTTTTTAAGATTTTGTATTGTCTATATAATTTATTTATGTTAGTTATCTTGATATAAATGTCATTGTTTTTGAAACGTTTACATTTTAACTCAACTTTTGAATTATAATATCAGGTTTTCAGAACATTCAGGATATGGATTCATGAATATGGACGTTGTTGCATAGAAATAATATGTATATTTATAAAACATTATAACTTTATAATGTTATATACTTCATGAGATTATTTTATTGATTACTGTTGATCTGTGTACGCGTTCATTAGTAGTTTTATATTTAATAATTACAGTTATAAATATCTGGATAAATATCAACTAGGAAGGAAAACAATATTTAAATATAACAGTAGCTATTACAAGAGAATAAAGCATATTAAAGCAGCAACCGAAAAGTTAGCGAAAAAAATAGAATGTGCAAAAGTAATACAAAATTTGATCATCTTAAATAAAAAACGCAATTAATGGAGATCAAAGGAAGACTTTACGTAACAGAACAACAGACAGTTTGTAGAACCATCTTGGCTTTAGTTTGGTGAAATTGAATACGGAATAAGTGACAGTAAAATAGCAATATATTGCTCTTATTTGGCTATCTTGGTACATGATCGCTACCAAGGAGTCGAGTAACTGTCGAATTGTAAACTGTGTAGACATGCGTGCAATTAGTTCAGGGTTCAGCATGTTAGGTTATCATAATATATATAGATCTTAAGTTCAAATCCCGTCAAAATTACGTTTTCATAAATATAAATGCATATAAATGTTCGGCGTATATCTCAAATGCAATGAATATTAAGATGTAAAAATATTAAGATGTAAGATGAATATGAAGAAAAATATTATTTTAAAAAATATTTAATATTTTGATAATTGATGAAAGTTGTATTAACATCTGTACATGATCTTTAAGACAGTCATTGAGACATTATTCTATGATTATTAATAGTAATACAGTTGTATTAATGGTAATACAGTTGTATATTATAAGTTTTAATGTGGTTAATAAGATGTTAGAAATCAGTCGTATAAGTTCCCCATTTAGTTATAAATATTTTGTTATAAATATTTCAACGATGTTACTGCCTACACTTTTAAGTTGCAAAGATTGTAAGAGAAGTTACAAAGTTTTTAAGAAAGTTGTATAAATATTTTTATAACTGTTATGCCACTAAGTGTGCTCCTTGGGATTATTGGCCAATATTCTGTGTTTAATTGATATTAGGCCAATACTGATTGTTAAAATTGCAACTGGCGCAATATTTACTTAGTACATACATTGGCACTGCGTCGCTTGATAATAATTAAAAAATAATAATATACATATAAATGATTAGCGTTTATTAAACTTGTATTCATTGGTATATTCATCGAAATATGCTTTCATTGTTATTAGAAAATGAATCTAACGACTATTTTAATTATTTATAATTAAGGATTAAAATATACATTAGAAGCAAGTATTATTTTTACAATATGTACAACATAGGGGGAGGATTTCCTTAGCGCAGTGTGATAGCAAACATTCATTCACATCGACCGTGTCTAGTAATTTCTTCTTTACCAATGGACACATTCAGCAGATTTAACAATTGGAGATCGCTGTTATTGATGTATTCTTTTAACTTATCCAATCAGAATTTTAGATCTACAAGAATATCCAAATAGCGAACACTCACTCAACTGTTGAATTTGCTGAATGCTTCCATTGAGAATATTTTATTTTAAATCAGCCAATTAGCGATGCACTATCAGAACGTTACACTAAGGGTGAAATCCCATGAAGCGTATTTGCGTATCGTGTAATCGCGTAACCAATCAATAATCAGTAAAACGCGAAATCACAACAGCGCATCACTTCTGATTGGTTACGCGATTACACGATACGAGGTAAATATACTTCACGGGACTCCATCCTAACATATATACAGATGTCCATCAATTTTTTATTCCCTGAAAAGCCAAGCACTTTTGTGTAAATAGAGCGGACTAAACTGAATCGAAAAGTCCTTTACCATTTTGCAATTTTCAAAATGATTAATCAGATATTAATTTATAAAAATAATCAAATTCACTCGGCCTACCGTCAAATGTAAGCGAGCGGCAATAAAAACCGCTCAGTAAAGTGCGCCGTCGATAGGCACATTAATGCCAATGTTGTTTGTAAACAACATATACAAATCGCGATGCGATATATCGCGTTTATGATATTTAAGGAAATCCTAAAGTGAAGCCCGAACTCCGACAAAGTCATCAGAGATCGCTGTTTTTCCAGCGCATCTAGAGATACTGTAATAAGAGTTAACTATCGAGCTAATGATTTTTGATTGCCGAAATCTATATGTAATAGCCAACTGCTAATTTCAAATGAACAATAGTCAACATAACCACGAGTTATAAACAAATTGCAGAAAATCATGTTTGATGTTATTCTTCATATTTTCGTCATTAACTATAGCGCTTGCAGTATATTTACACGAGATTTGTTAAAGAATGTTATTTCTAACCATACCATGCTCATTTAATTGAACTCGGCTACACGTGTTTGACGTCATATTTTCTGTTTTTAGTCTTTGTTCTAGTCTTTCTATAGTCTTTGTAGTATTTGACTATTAATGGCAGCGGTTTATCCTAACTCTTATTATAGGAACTAAACGCCTCGACAAATCTTTATATACTACCATACCAATATCTCACGCAACATGATACATGCAATTGCATATAAATTTTCGCGTAACAAATTCGTCGCGATAAAACATCTAAGTCTAATTCTAAGAACTCGACGTTATTTATTCGTGCAACTACGTGTTTGTGGATTACTATTTCATAAGTACGAGTTGCAAAACTTTCGTATCAAGCAAATACAATATTATTATATAACACGACTTGACAATTGAAATGCCATGTTACTAAAAAATGGTAAAAAATATATCAATTTCGAAATTTTTGATCGTTCTCGGCATAAATTCCATCTCACTATGTACATACATGTATTAATGCGTATACTTTAATCCTGGAAAAGGATTTTCGAATCTGTAAAAGAGAAGAAAAGTATTTGTTATACAAAAATTATATGATTTAGTCGGTAATACAGACGACTTTAGAATTCCCTTAAGGAAGATCACAATTGCAATAAGGATTCATAATTTACAAAAATCGTACATTCTTATACAGGCATGCACGTGCGCGCGCAATGTTGAGAAAGTGTCTAAGATACTTAAAGCACATCCGCAAGATTTGAAACTTCAACATTTTTTTTAATGTCGCATCGTTGATGCCCATTAGATTCAAGGTCGTCAAGCGATATTGTCATCCTGCTTGAAACCTTGAAAAGGGTTTTGTATTCTGGCGGATTTGTTGGGTGCAACGAGTAGTCTGCTCCAAGCACGGCAAGTCTTGCCGGACCATACCCACATGCCGGAGGTGACACCGATCACGAGGGACAGAAAAAGTCTCAGAAGGGCAACTTCGAGACCGGCAGCTCGGTATACCGGGCCTGGGGTGCAATTCTGCGTCGCGCGACAGTCCAATGCGGCCAACAATGCCAATTTTCGCCATCGCGGCCTTACCGAGGCCTCCTGCAGCACACAGACAAGACCACCCAGTGCTGGCAGCGCGTACAACAGCGCAAAGATACCTAGCCGCGTCATCAGGCGTTCCAATTTCATTGCGCTGCGTCCAGCGCAGCGCACGGCCCTCCGTACGCGTACCAACGCGCTTCCAGCAACGCTACCAAACACGCAGCCCAATAATAGCAGCATTGCGTGCGGCAACACTTCTAACCACAGTGCTGACTCGTCGGAGATCTGGCACAATCCGGTTAATTCGTCTGCCACCACGTTACGCGACAATAGACTTCCTATATGAAGAAAGACATATTCATGGTTCATACTAAAGAAATCATAAATGTAAAAGCTATATCTATAAATAAAAAACTTATAACTGAAATGGATCAATAAGAAAAGAATGTATAGTAATGAGAGGAATGTGTGCGGGTCTAAGGATCAGATCATATTAGTCTCTATATATGTCTGAATCTTAAAATCAGAGTTATTTAGATCTATAAAGATGTCTTCTGTGACTCCTGCTAATAATAAGTCAGTATGGATTACGAAATTTTTTCATATATATGAGATGCAGGATTTGAACTCGCAACTTATCGATTACAAATTCGTCGCTCTTACACGGAGCCATACGATATTCCAAAAAAATGTATGAATACAAATAAAAAAGTGTCACAATCGAATTAATGTTGCATAATTAACACGTTCAATATCGGATAATTTGCTTGTTTTTCCGGCGATATCGGAATGAAATTTTGTTTTACAATTAGTACATTTATTAATTTAGATTACTACTTTAATATTAACAATATTTAAAATTAGAAATATTTTTTACAAGTTTGATGCGTTTTTTGTGTTTAGTAGTGTCAATGACCCGCACAGCATTTAATGTAAATAGATTTTAGACCTATACGATGCATAAAGTTACCTCCTGTGAAAAATATTGGAAGAATCCACGCGGCCGCATGAAGATAGGGCGCGATGTCATAAAGAGCTTCGCTGCTCCACTCATTCCTGGCGCTTAGCAGCCAGCAACCACACAGCACTGCCCACCACATATTGCTGGCTAATCCCAGATAATACCTGACCAGCCACCAAATTGTACAAGGAATGCTCTTCAAAGCATCGCGAACCTATTCATAATATATTTATAATATATTAGATAAGGTAGATTACAGCAGATAAATAAAGGCAAATAAAAAAACATGATAGATAAAATGTGTTGATTTTTTTTCCTTTGGAGAGGTAAGTAAAAGTGATTTTTTTGAGCTGTTGAATTATTGCAGTAGCGGAATTAATGCATTGCTCTGATTCTATCTTAAAATCATAATATATTAGATAAGGTAGATTACAGCAGATAAATAAAGGCAAATAAAAAAACATGATAGATAAAATGAGTTGATTTTTTTTCCTTTGGAGAGGTAAGTAAAAGTGATTTTTTTGAGCTGTTGAATTATTGCTGTAGCGGAATTAATGCATTGCTCTGATTCTATCTTAAAAAAAAATCTTTAAAAAATTTTAATTTGTCGGGAAAATTAAAATATAAGATTATTAATATCTTATACCATAAATTATTATTGTTGACCTTCACGAACACATGTATCTATGTTTTTCTGCTTGTAAACCATGATAATATTCTCATCTCTAATAATTCATGTACACTAAAAAACAGTAAAAAATTATTAACTAATCTAAAAACAGAGGCATTCTCAATAGGAACATCTTGATTATGTTATCAGAGAACATTATTGATTGCTCGTTATTGTGCCTAATTTCGAGATTTCGTTTCCATGTGCTTGGCAAACAATGAACAACAATGTTCATTATAAGTAAAGATAGAAGCTGCTTAATCCCTGAGATTAAGCAAAAGCCATCCTCATGGCCAAAGATATCAGATTTGTTAACATCTGGATTCTGGAAGGATCATGGACTCGGACAAAAATCCATCTTGATTACGTTCGAAAATAACACCTCCGAGTGCCTCCGAGTGTTGTTTTATCCAATATTCCTTGTTTATCCATGTTTATACCATCATTAACAATAGTAGACAAAGAATATAGTAGATAGTATATAGTAGATATAAATAGTAGATATAACAAATTAAAATATAAACTTGCAGATGTATTATGTAATACCATAATTCCAATAAGCAAAATCTTAGTAGTATGCTAATAATTTACCAATAGAATTTTGAGAAGGATATTGCAGTAGATTGACATCAATTGCGTCTATATAAAGCTTGTGTCGATATATAAAGCTAAAGTCTGCTGATAATCTAATAGCAGATTGCAAATAAAAGTCAAATAAAACCTATCCCACATAGCACACCTTATCTTAGGAATGTCCAACGGACGTCATTTTGACACATCGCGTGATATCCATGGATGATCTCAATTATCCAAGAATATCCAGGACATTTATATTTTTTTTAAGTGTTCACATGTGCAAGATCTCACAGACGTCTTAAACAACATCCGTGAGATATCCAAAGAATTCCATGAGATATCACAAGTATATAATGCGTATGTATATATGTGAGTTATCTAAAATAAAAGAGAAATGTTTTAGGATACTATATTATGGAAGCGAAAAATATATGTATATGTTATTATCCCATTATTACATAATAAAATAAAAAATAAATTTGAAATAATATATCAGGTGTGGGAAAAAGTTCGTGGCGTTTTTTTAATGCCATCTAATGGGAAAAACGCCACGAACTTTTTTCCACACCTAATATGTTACATTTTTGTAATTTATATTATTCTTAGGCTGCATTCGAAACATTACCTGAATACCTCCGTGTCATTTTGTCCTTGTTGTTCACTCAATATTAAATAAAGAGACATCCGTAATTTTCGAATACAATCTTAGTATAACATTTAATATAATAAAAATCTTTGTAATAAACTTCATATGAGATATATCTTAATTGGCAAGCAATAAGTAACGTCGTATCCAAAGTAATTATGACATTTTTTACTTTTAATCTTTTAGTTCTCATTCTCCAACTGCAAACCTTTACTGTACTCTGAACATCTCTCCTTAGGACATCTCTTGGAGAACTGTATTGTGTGGTAGAAGAATTTGAATATAGTAGGATATCTGATATTTTACAATAATTTCGTTGAATATCTCGGATGGGATGTGATCGCTTTGTCAATATATAATTTATATACAATATATATACAATTATATACAATAATAATTTGGGATATCTTCAGGATAAAATAAATCTTGTGTGAGATCTTTTCGTAATTTGAATGGAACATATCATTAAAATAGTTAAATAGTTATTAAATTGTAAATTTTACTCTCGTTTTACAATCGATCATCTGCTAGCAAATTTTGCAATTTCTGCTAAAAAAAAATCTGTTTTGGAATAACTATTTGGAATATTTCTTCTCTTGGAGTTAGTTTATACTTTTAATCAAGTCTTCTTTAATTAACAATCAAATGTGAATTATAAAGGATCGCGTTATTTACTGGAAGAATCTGTTTACTTACTGGAATGTAACTCGGCCCATCAATCTGACTGACGCAGCTAAGATTATCAGCTCCAACCGCAGCACGGACAATATAAGCCATAGAGAGGAGATTATAGCAGAGCGCCAGAAAGACTATCGGTCTTTCAGGATAACGAAATCTGGATGGCTCAACCCAGAAGGTTAACAAAGTGAAGAGCGTCGACAAGAAGCACAGCCATGCCCAGCCAGTCATCCAACGTTCGGCGAATTTTTTGTCTTCTGCACGATAATATGCGTCGGTACCACAACGTGGTGCGCAAGAAATCTGTAGATAATGAAAATAATGAAAAAAAAAAAATATATATATATATAAAGAGCGTTCAAATGTAATTTATAATTCGATAATTATACACAAAAAATAAAAGAAATAGCAGTGCGCGCGCATGCGCATTTGTGTGTGTGTGTGTGTGTGTGTGTGTGTGTGCGTGTGTGTGTGCGCGTGCGTGTGCGTGTGTGTGCGTGCGTTATATTTTTTAACAGTCTTCTTTGTTTTTAGATAAATTTTTTGGTCCTCTTTGAAGGCTTTTTTTATTCCATTTATGTACATTATCCGACAATATCTTATGAAATATATATAAAATAAAGCCTTCAAAGAGGGCCGAAAAAAATTTGCCTTTAATGAAGAGTCCTTTACAAGTGTTCAAAATTAAATTAGCCTACAACTAAAAGATTTTAAGATATATAAAAATTATAAAACTATAAAAAAATATCTTTTTAGTATTTTGTGTTGTCTGGGTATATTGAAAAATAATATTTATAATTTATACTGCTGTTACTTTTACTTTTTATATAATTATTAAATTATAATTTAAATTTAAATTCTTCTATCTATACAATTTTTGCTTTCTTTTATTTATTTGCTTATTCTAACCATTTTCATTTCGGATATCTGTACAAAATGAGGTGGACACTGATAATGCTGTTGTTGTTGTTGCAATCTTATAGATATTTGCGGTGATCGTTCATACATCACCGGCCATTGTTGCTGAACGGTTGGTAGTGTTGGTGAACTGGTGTTGTCCAATGTTTCATCCGGCGGCTGCACGCACAATGTATTTCCTACATATACAATATAGGAAGAGTCGAAATGTTCAAAATAAAGAAGACATCAATTCAACATCTGATTATTAATTGTTCACTAAATAATTGAGCCATTTATCGTTGCTGACTCTCATTAGCCTATTATATTTATCTTTTATTGTTTAAAATTCGAGAGTCCAAATATAATTATTGTTATTGTTATATAATTACCATATATATTTATTATTATATATATTTAGCATTACATGATTTAAACATATTAAGATTTCTAATTGCTGATGAGATTTTCTAAGAAATTTCTGTATAAATAATTGAAAATGTATCAGACTTTTTAAATTTTGCTATTCAAAATTAGAATTTATTATTCAAATTTGAATTTCTGATTTTGGTTTCTCGCACAATAAGTTTTGTCAAAAATGCATATTCAAAAATACAATATCCTTGCTACAAATAAGCAGTAAAATTACAGACATGATACAGGATTTGCTTATCTAGCAAAAATATGCAAAGTTTGCTGACAAAAATGTGACAATAGATTGATATAAAAAATTAAACAGACTGCAATACAATTTGACGTAATTCAAATCAGTTAAAACCAGATTTTGTGAAGTTTGTTACGAATTTTATCGGCAAAATGCCAGCGAAAGTTAATATATTAGAATCTATTAACATTAATTAAAGGACTGAAACAGCCAATTTTTTCTTGAAAGTCAAATTGCTATAATTTTCTTCAACCTTGTTTTCATTTATATTTTGTAACGTTCATCATTGTTAATTTTGACAAAAAGATTTTCAATTGTGTGTATAAAATAGCTGAATTTTTATTTGAAAAATTTTACTGAAAAGTCCAATACTCCTTGAAAAGGGGGATATAGTTAGTTTCTAATACTACATATAGCAAAAATAAAACGTTATTTCTTAAACCTTTTTGTTAATAAATTTTTAACAATAACGGACGACAACTAAAACCTCTTGGAGGTCACTCAAGTTCATGACTTTGACAACATACGTCAAGGTCATCAGAAATATACCCTCCAGTTACTATCAATTTACTAGATGCATCCAGTAGTGCAATTACTATGCTCTCTAAGCAATTAAGTAGCAATTTAAGGATTGGCTCTAAAAGTAAGAATTAATCATGTTCGACTGTTATTTAATCGCTGAGCGATTGTGCTATTGGATGCACCCACTGTAAATTCTGCTCAAATTTTATAGATCGTTGATACCTTTGCTTGCTAAGACATTTATTGATGATTCAAAAGTCAAGTGAGTACTTACCACGATCAAGGAAACGATTACAATCCAACAAGTGCGGCCAAGGCAATGCGAGACTGGTTAAGGCCGGTTCGCAGTCTCTTCTTACGGAAAGGCAGAGAGATTTGCAAGCCGGTATGGCTACATGTTCCGAGCAGACTGGAGCAAAGACGGCGCATAAGAAGAGCCTAAGATGTTTTGAACAGTTGTAGTGGACCAATGGCATGAAGGTCGCCAGCTGCAATTAGAACAAGTAAATGCGTAAATTTTGCCTCCTAATTTTGTCTCTTTGAAGCGCATATGACTCGACCAGTTACTTTGATTCAGTTACTAAATATTTGATTTTTAACTGATTTTGGACATTGTTTCTACATTGTTTCACATCGATTGTAATCAGGCAAAATATTCGACAAAAGAGTCACGCGAATTTCACATGATATATTGTACTCCATTGTATTTCCTTTACAAAATATTTTAACATTTTAAATAAATTTGTATATACATTCCTCTGTTCTCTAAGCGTGGAGCAAAGCTTGTAACGAAGATGAAGAGCGAGAGGGTAATGCACCTAAGCAGGCGGAGAGGAGACGCCTCGCTTCCATGAAATATAACGAGCGGTAGGTATCAGGGGTAATTATCCCGCCCATTCTTCCCGCCTCAATCCCGATAGATCTCTCGCACGTCTGAGACCCATCGGGACCATTCTCTGCTATCTCCTACCCTTTTCCTTCCCTCTCTAGATTCACCCATTACGAGAGAAGCCCGACGCTCTTCTCTTTTACGGTGCTCCCCAAATTATAGCCTCATGAAATTACGTGGTAACCCATAACGACAAAACCCTCCAGCTTGCCCTGCATCACACCTTTCTCTCTGGGTTCTCTTCTCACCCATCAAGGTTGACCAGCCAAGAACAGCTCAGAGAGAAAGAAAGAGAGAAAGAAAAAGAGAGAAACTTCTCATCCGGAGATCGCATGCGATCGTTTTCACTTCTCTCTACGTGCGACGGATATCGATAATCAATATAGCAAGGAAGTCATTTGACATGATCAGATCTTGATTCTCCCATAACATTAATAAAAAGTAAAAAATTATTAATTAATTTTTTACCTTACCTGTTTTTTTTAAATCTGCAATCATTATAAGAGCGAAAAAAAAAACTTTAATATCTTGAAACGCAATGAAATCCGAAATGAATATATCCAATTTCAAAAAAGTCTTAAAAAATACTCAAAGAGAGAGCTCTCTCTCTCTTAAAAAACACGAGAAAAAATGAATAAAAATAAAATTATCATAGTGTTAGACATAGATTTAATAAAAAAATTCATGATAAACAAATTCACGCTCATAATCAAGTCATCCTTAGCGACGCAGACAGGAGGTAATAAAATAATTTAATCTAAAACGTTAAATATACAGTGAAAAACACAGGTAATAACAACAGAAAATAACAGATTTCAATCAATTAGAAACAATATATTTTAGTAAAACATGATTTTTGATAGATTGAAATCTATCTATCTATTATTTCCTGTTCCTATATTGTCTGTGTTTTTTCATTGTTTAAAGCTTAAGGAGATGCTGGAATGACGAAATTATTAATACACATTTTACAGCCGTATGAAAATCTCCAAATTGACTGAATGGAAATCCTTTTACAAGTTTAAAGTAAACGCAGAATTAGGAGGTAGGGCAAATGATTTTATACTAAAATCGGAAAAAAAGTTAAAACTTATATTTTTCAAATCGTCGAGCTGTCATCTGATGTTTCCTTAATACAAAATTCCATAACTTGTATACAGAGTGTTACATTTTAATGTTTCATCCCAAATAACTTTTTTATTTTTGATCTTAGAAAAAAATGTTTCACACAAAAGTTGTATGGTTTTGAGGAGGACACAAGATGGTGTCATTAGTTTGACAAGATGGTGTCATTAGTTTGACTTTGAATAGTTGCTTGAAGGTTACGCGAAGGTTACTTTCAATTTCTTAAATGTAATCCCCTACTTTTTATTGCATATTCTTGTAGATCATCTTGAGAATTTTCCAAAACACTATAATTAAGTTCATTTTCATTAAGTACTTTTTGAGTTATAAGGCTTACAAGTTTCAGCCGACATTTAGCATTACCCAAGTATCCGATCGACGACTAAAATATCTTGAATCAAGAAATCATTGGAGGTTGTTCCTCTTATTTTCATTTTTGCACTAAAAATTACATTTCTAATAAAAATGTACGTAAAAATGAAAATAAGAGATACAACCTCCAATGGTTTCTTAGGTAATGTTAATGCCGGCGGTACTGTAACTTGTAAGCCTTTTAACTCGAAAAGTACTTAATGAAAATGAACTTAATTATAGTGTTTTGGAAAGCTCTCGAGATAATCTATTGTACAAGAATGTGCAATAAAAAGTAGGAGGTTCTATTTAAGAAAATTGAAGGTAACTTTCACGTAACCTTCAAGCAACTATTCAAGGTCAAACTAATGATCATCATATCTCCCTCAAAGTCATACAACTTTTGTCTGAATTTTTTTCTAAGATCAAAAATAAAAAAGTTATTTGGAGTGAAACATTAAAATGGGACATCCTGTATATGGGCAAGATGATATTGCACCATTGGAATAATACTGATTTTATAGAATTAAAGATTAAAAGCTTAAAAAAATATTCAATTGTAATTTACGTATTTAGCAAAGATTCAGAATGGTAAACAGAGCAGTAAGTGTATCTAACGGTAGATGCTGTATCTTGCAAAAAGTGACATTGCAATGGGTCAAATGTATGCGTTTGAGACAAAACGATAATGTAAGCAGAAAGAAAAGTTTCTCTCTGATATAAGAAATGAAAGATTTCACTATTATCAACATTTTTAATTTGGAATTAGAAAAGTTTGTAGGGTAAGGTGGTATACAATTTCAAATATGGTGCAATTTTGAACGAAATAAAATTTGAATCCAATTTTTTAAGTTAAATTTTTTTTAATTAAAAAAAAATTTTTTCTGTTTGGAATTCTTCAACATCCTCCACACAACGAAATCAAGCTTGCTAAACTTGAACCTTAACAATTTAATTATTGTATTTCGTTCAAAATTGTACTACCTTAGCTTTATTATCAATATCGATCAATTCCAGCATCCTTTAAAAAGGTTTATATTATCAATATCGATTTATTAATTTTTTGTTGCCCAAATTTTTCTATTAAACGTATTTTGTTAAATTTTAATATATGGAGATTTCTGAAATTGTTAATTACGAATCTTCAAAATTCAAAAAATCAAAATAATGAATTCAGTATGGTAGCTAATTGAAAAAAACTGTGACTGTATTTATTTATTACGTATAAAATTTTATACGTAAAATATTTTAAAAAGAATATTAAGAATATAAAAAATATTAAGAATTTATTTATTTCATTAACCGGCCATTAAGTCACTGAGTCAATTTGACTTGCAATTCGATTTTCGAGCTAAATAATTTTAAGACGTAATAAGACTTCAAAACAACATTTAATAAATAAATCGAAAGTTTAAAGACCTCTTTATCAGTTGAGACTGTCACATTATTTAGAAATGCATCAATTCATGCTTGATATCTGTTTGAACAGAAGGGTTTTTAGCGTGAGTCATTTGATATGTATCAATAGTATACTATTAGGTGTAATAGAAATCCATTATTTTTGCATGAAATTGAATGGAAAAATAATGGATTTCTTTTTACTACACCTAATATTTGCAAAAAAAATTTTTTTTTGCAAAGTTCACATTATAAAAAGTAAGTGTGGCATTCATGACTTTTCCTATTTATATAATATTTAATATACATATTTAATTCTCGGTTGAGCCTATATATAGGATCAATTTGACTCATCGTCCAACTTGAAGCTAAATAGCTTTAAGATGTTACTCAGAATAGGACTTCATACAATCATCTATTGAAAGTTTGAAGAGTTTATCGATTAACCTGTCGCGCTATTCAAAACCAGGTTGATATTTGCTTACGGATTCAGTTTTTAGCAATTCTCGGACAAAACTGTAGATACATAGAAAGAGATGTTATTTAAAAAAAATCCGATGCACATTGTCTCATGCAAAAAGTTCATAAGACGAGAAGTTCATAAGAAGCAATGCTCATCTTACCAATTCTTATTTTTAAATTGTTATGACTGTGATGAAATCGAGTAACCTATATTAAATAATTTTTCTTTTTATCTGTACTACTATCAGTATTATTATTTATACTATTCATAGCATGTAGAATACTTTTATTTCAAATAAATTGTTTTCTCAGCATTTTTTCGTACTCAAAAACAATAAACTTCAGATCGGAATAAATATCTTTTTTGAAACGCATAGTACAGACATATTTTTTTTCAAAGTATCGCATTTCAAGAGTATCATCTATAAATTTTAGCTAAAAATATTGAAAAATAAAAAAGTTACTTTTAAATATTAAAATGCATTTTTCTTTACATGTATATCTTTAAGAATTTTTTAAACATATTGCCATTTAATTCATTGTCATTATCTTTATTAAAACATCTACTTTTCAGTTTCAATTCGCTAATTTGAATCCATTTTACATATCAGAAAACGTTCATAATTCGATGAAAAAAATCGCACAGTAAAAAATGGAAATTCCTTAAAAGTGAAGATTAGTTATTTAGAATGGCGTTAATGAAATTAAAAAATAAAATATCGTTTAGCCACAAAAAAAATGATAAATATGTAAAAAATTATTTGGCTTATATTTCTGAAAAACCTGACATGATCTTTCGCTGGCAGATTTGGATTCAGTGACTTTGAATTTATTAAGAAATATTGGCTCTGCTACAGGAGAAAAAGTCAAATTTTGTCAGTGTTATCAAGTATGTAAAAACATAAAAAAAGGCGAAAAAAATTTCTTTTTCAGGCACACTATGCAACAAAGGGCAAAATTCAGCACTCGCTCCTTTTAACGCTCAGTACAAAATACTGTACATACATGCCAAACAACAATAAAAGTCTAAAAACAACAATACACATAAAAGGGATGCTGAACATTGGTTGCATTCAGCAGAGAAAATTGATTAGTGAGCGCTCAGTGAGCGGATCTAAGAAACCAATCATTCTTTATGATTGGTTTCTTAGATCCGGCAAAGAACTAAAAGCAAGAATCATATTAAAGAATTCACTGAGCGTTTACTGATTAGTTTTCGCTGAACGCAATCATTGTTTAAATCCATTACGTATTGTATAATTAGGCAAAATGATAACGTTATATGCTTCTCAAGACTAACAATAAGATAATCCAAAAAGATTTTTTGTAATCATCACGATATAAAATAAACATAATTGGAAGGAGGACACTTGAGATTTTCGCGATATTACATCTCGATAAGAATAATCTTTCTATCAGATTATAAGCTGTATTATCAACTATATATTTATAGAGGATTAAGTATGTAATAGCCGTAAGGGCTCTGATACGTGATGAGAAAACATAATTGAATTTCGAGAGAGAAACTCGAGAACTGTGTGAGAGTAAACTGTAAGGAAACAGTCAGAAACAATCTCAACGCAAGTGTGTCGAAGCACAAGTTAATAATCAGAAACAGTCCAAGTATGAATTTCGAATCGGAAGCAGTTCAAGCGCGAGTTATTAACAATTAGAAACAGTTTAGTCGATTTTATGGGGTGATTCATTTTAATTGATCATCTCAAATATTTCTTAAACAGTACATTTTAGGGAAAAATGCTTCAAAAGTTTAATAAGTTATGAGAATATGTAATGAAAATGAGAGAAAATTCAATTCCATTTGAAAAATTCAAAGTGACCTTACCCTGATCTTGATCACAATGCCATCTAAGATCAAACCAGTGGTCTTATCTCTTCCTTGAAGTCAAAACTTTTGTCTGAAACATTTTTCCCTAAAATGCACTGTTCAAAAAATATTTGAGATGATTAATTAAAATGGGACACTCTATATAAGCGAAAGTGCCAAATTCTTTATAATAAATGCTTTTGTTCTTCAATTTGTAATTAAAGTATTTCAGACTCATCTAACATCTTCAGGCTATGTTTCAAAGTGTCCTTTCGTGACAATTCTCTTATATTTCTCCTATATATATACAAATACAATTATAATAATAGAGATAAGTTTCAGCTCTTCTATACGGAACTGAGAATCGAAACAATTGAAATTACGTTACTCTCTATATATGTAATCAGTTTCTTTTTGTGATCTCAGCTTTCGCCTCGGTTATCTCAAACTCGGAGAAGCGAAAGGAGGAGCGCGATGCCAACGAAGAAATCTGAGCGGACCGGTTCGTTTCATAATTTAGCATTCTTCTCCTCTGGGAATGATCAGAAAAAGATGGAGTAAGAATTGTAGGAAACGATGCATTCTACTCCTTCCACCTTCTCCCCTGCTCCCGTGTACAAGTCTTTTCGGAACATTTCCGAAGCGGCTTGACAGACAACTCGCGGATAGAAAAAGAAACGAACAAATGCGGACAGTCACAAAATCGACTTACTTCTTATTGTGGATCGTTCCTTTTCTTTCTATGCTTTTATCTTTACGCGACCCGTTCGTTCCGCTTTGATCGACTCTTTGTGAGGCAACATGTGTATATTTATGCGACGTGACGCATAAATCATTGGGATGTAATGTCAAGCTTGAAGGGAGAAAAGAGGCATATTTTTTGCGAGAGGATGCAATCGGACTCGCTTTCGAAAGCTAGATTATAAGTTTTTCTGCACTACCCGTCTCTGTGTGGAAAATAAACTACCATTTTATCTCGTAAACACGCTTCCTGTAAACTTTAACATGAATTTTTAGAAAATGAATAAATTTATGAGTGTATCATCTTTTAACAAAAATGTTGAGATTGTGTGTAGATAAAAACGCCAGTATCTAATTGTTTGTTCTGTTGCAAGAATGAATATAGAAGTCGTGCTTGTGCATTCAACAACTCATATATTACAGATACCGCGTAAATATTTTGTGCAAATAAAAAAATTTGGATTTTTTCCTTGTTTTATCTTTGACGTTAAGTTTAATGAGTATATATACAGATTTTACTTTTAAAATAAATTTTTCAGTGTTTTATATCATTTTTTTCATTGATGTCATTGTAAAATCAACATTTATAGATATATTTACAAATACATAATTTACGAAATATTCGAAATTGAAAAAGACTTCCAAAAAGATTTAACAAATTAAGGAAACGCAAAATTCAGTTTGTTATTGATCAATGATAAAAAAACTATGCAAGGTATCTGAACCGAATGAGGCCCAACTAATTCATTTTATTTTTTTTTAATTTTATTTATGAAGATATTGAAATAAATTAAGTGAAAATAAAATCTTAATTTCACTTTTTATAAAAATAAAATATATCTTCTATATAAAATATTTGTAAATATGTAAATAAATAAAAAAATATTTTAACTTTAAAATTGGATTTTATTATTAATTATTACATGCAAATAAATGTAATAAGACAATCTAAACAATAAATTAAAAATAATAAAAAACAAATAAACATTATTTTTCTAAATAATTTTTGAATGATTATTAATCATAAAATTCCTTAGATCTTACTCTACTCTTAAATATCACAATTATATCTTTAATTTAGTCTATAATTCATCTTTTAATTTTTGGAAATTTTTAGCAATTTATGTGCAATTTTAACTTCTTAAAAGTTAGCAGTATTACTGAAAATCGTTATCTTTTGGTGTAAGGTAAAATCATCCAAGAATACTTTTCCTTTTATGCTGTATAACATGTGCAAAAATCGAGTAAAATATCACTTAGATTATTCCTTATAGTTTAAACTAAAAATTTGTCAAGTATTATTTTGATACAAATACTTATTTTTACAAGAGATAATTTTGAATTCTAAGAAGATAAAAATGCGTATCTTTGGACAAGTAACTTCTTAAAAGTACGCACTATAAAAAAAGTTTCGTTTATTGTAAAAATAACGTTGACTGCGAAGAATATTACTTACTAAGGTCTCAGTGGTCTAAAGACGCTTACACGGAATGCTAGAGATCCGCAGATTCGATTCTCGGCCGAAGCAACGTTTTTTGCAATAAATTTATTTACAGATTTTCAATACAGATTTTTTTTTAAATGTCAATTGAACATCAAATTATTAAATTGCTAATCAATTTGTGATACTATAGTAACTTTAACTATAGTAAGAATATAATTTGTGATACTATAACACAGTTTCATAGTGCAACACTAGAATGCATTGTAGTCTTCTAATTCTTATGATTAGATTTATCAATAATAGATTATGATTTTCATTTAGACTTAAGTTCTAATATTTTCAGAATTGGCCATTTTGATTTTATTGCAAAATAATTTGTAGGGATGGATAAAATGCCTTTCGAATTTCATTTAAAATACTAATTGTAAAATACTTTTAAAAAGTATATTTAAAATGCAAAATACAAAATAGATTTCTTGAATCCATTTTAAATGTAAAATGGATAAATAAATATTTTAAATAAAGGTTTTCGAATGTAAAGTAGTTATTTTTTGCCATAGCGGACAAAAATTTTTATGAAAAAGTACAGAAATAGTACTATATATATAGAGATTGAGATAAGATCCTAGAAATTCTTAATTTTTCATAGATTTTCGTAGTGAGACATAGAGAGGTTTGTCTAAGAAATCCATAGTTTTTCGTAGATATTCGTAATAAGACATAAAGTAGCGTTGTTTGTGGGTAGAGGATTTCTTGATTTTTCAAACAAACAATACTTTACGTCCCATTACGAATATCTATGAATAACTAAGAATTTCTAAGACTGGTACTCATAATCCGTTCTTATTTCAAGATCGTTTTAAGTAATGTCTTAAGATACTATGGTAATACGGTCCTGTGATTGGTTTGTGTCATTTTAAGACTGTACTTAAGACGGCCTTGAATATAAGAATCGACTACTACTGCCCTAAGATCTTGTTTCAATCTATGTATAGTTTTTCGTAAAAACTTTCCTACTATAAAAATATATAGAATGGTATATATTTTTTAAAAGTATTTTATGTTTGAAATCCATTGTCAATTGGAATTCGAAGCTCTGACTACAGTATTATAAATAAACTACTACTTATGGGAATATTAAAAATTTTTAATATCATGATTTGGAAACGAGATCGTTTATTTGAATAAATCAAATTAATATGAGAAGCGCCGGTACGGTTAAAATTAGATGTTAAGAGTAATATATATTTTTAGAAATGTATATAGTATTTTATATAAAGTTGGAACACTCATTTTTTATTAAGATTTTATTAAGAACATATTTATGGATTATTTGGAATTAATTCTCTCCTTATAGTTTAATTTTCTTTGAATATTCATAAAAATCTTTAACTAATCATGGAAATATAATATAAAATGCCATTTCCATTTTAAATACATATTTAAAATGATATTTTAATATTAATTATATAATGTCAGCTCAAAATACATAAAATTAAAAAAAATATAATACGAAGGGCTATGAGCCAAATAAATTCAAATTTAATGTAATAACTAACAGAACAAAATAGTGAAAAACAAATAGTGAATTTAAACAACAGACGTTTTAATCTCATTGATTGGAAACTATTTTAAATATTACCCAGCCTTGAAAATAAGTACAGCTATTAAACAACTTTGAAAAGTTGGTAACATTAACATATTTTACACTCGTATTTAGTTTTTTAGTGTCGAGCAATGTAATACTATGTCACAGTTAGAATACTTCGTGTAAGATATAGTGTTACACTGTATACGTTGTTGAAACACCCAGATTTACTATTTATTAGGTGTACAAAAAAGTTCTGAGCTTTAGATTTGATACAACCGAAATAACAATTTAAATTTTATATATCTTCCCGCCTTTTTGTGGTTTTAAAGCGTTAACATTTGGCCTTCTAAA